>Ga0335085_10002306_pt1 | contig 36119 bp, 37 predicted proteins | sample Lox_Sample_45_FD_206712 | JGI IMG/M metagenome (GOLD analysis project Ga0335085, IMG submission 206712) | Soil microbial communities from Loxahatchee National Wildlife Refuge, Florida, United States - Lox_Sample_4.5 | ecosystem: Environmental > Terrestrial > Soil > Wetlands | place: USA... | reverse complement strand
TCGAAACTCGAAACTCGAAACTCGAAACTCGAAACTCGAAACTCGAAACTCGAAACTCGAAACTCGAAACTCGAAACTCGAAACTCGAAACTCGAAACTCGAAACTCGAAACTCGAAACTCGAAACTATAATCCTTCCCATGCCTGCCGCATCCCAGCTCGATGAACCCGGTGTCCAGCAGAAGCTCCTGGCCCTGCGCACCGCGTTGCGATCGACACGGCGTTTGTTGGTCGCTTACTCGGGTGGCGTCGATTCGGCATTTCTCGCCTGGGTCGCGCATCAGGAGCTGGGCGGGGAGATGCTGGGGGTGCTGGCCGATTCCCCCAGCCTCGCACGCTGGCAAATGCGAGACGCCGTTGCGTTCGCCGAAGAGCATGGTATCCCCCTCACCGTGATTGAAACGCGCGAGATGGAGCGGCCGGAGTATTTTCGCAACGACAAGGCACGCTGCTTCCACTGCAAGGACGAGCTGTTCGCGGTGATGCATGATTACGCGCAGCAACATGGCTTCGAAACCATCGCCTACGGCATGAACCTTGACGACGAGGGCGACTATCGTCCCGGACAACTCGCCGCGCAGCAGCACGGCGTAGCCGCACCGCTATTCGACGCGGCGTTGACAAAGGACGAAATCCGGCAACTCGCCCGCGAAGCCGGGCTGCGGCTCTGGGACAAGCCCGCGTCGCCGTGCCTGTCGTCGCGCATCGAGTATGGCCGTCCAGTCACGCAAGAAGCTCTGACTGCGATTGAGGCCGGCGAAGATGCCTTGCGCGAGCTGGGCTTTCGGCAATGCCGGGTGCGCCATCATGGCGAGATTGTCCGCATCGAGATCGCGCGCGACGACCTGCCCCGCGCCCTCACTGGCGAGATGGCTGCGAGGTTCACGCGAATCTTCAAGGCGCTGGGCTTTAAGTACGTGACGCTCGATCTGGAAGGCTTCCGCTCCGGTTCCATGAACGCGCTGCTGCCGGCGGACTCGCTCGTCAAGCGGGCGTAGGGAGCCTCTGCTTAAAAGTCATTCTCGACATAGAGGATCGTTTGGCGCAACGACCAAGGGGTGCCCCAGGTCTTGCGCATTCCGAGACCTGGGAACGCGTTTCCCAAGAGGCAAGCATTACCCAGGTCTCGAAAGCGCGAGACCTGGGGCACCCGGCTCATCAAAGAGGCGTAGTACGTCACCCGTGGTGAAGCTCCAAAGCCGCGCCCGCGTGAGATAATGCTTACATCCGGGGCCCAGCGAAAGGCGGTCTTCTTACCTTGTCTTTGAAGCGACTGGCAATCGTGTCTCTACTGTTGTGCGCGGTCGGGTGCGCACAATCGAACGCACCAACCGTTCCCCCCGATGTGGTCGAGCATATCCAGCGCCAGGTGCGCGCGCAGTTCAGTATTCCTCCCGACGTGGACATCAAGGTGGGGACGCCGGCGGCCAGCGAGTTTCCCAACTACGAGTTGGTGCCGATTACCATGAGCCGGGGCAGCAAGTCGCAAACTGCCGAGTTCCTGCTCTCGAAAGACGGCAAGACGCTCATCCGCTTTACCCGGATCGACCTGACCAAAGACCTCTACGCCGATACCATGCACAAGATCAACATGGCCAACCGGCCGGTGCGCGGCAATCCCGACGCCAAGGTCACCATCGTCAACTACGACGACTTCGAGTGCCCCTTTTGCGCGCGCATGCACAGCACGCTGATGAGTCAGATCCTGCCGCAATATGCCGACAAGGTGAAGATCGTCTATAAGGACTATCCCCTGCCCATGCATCCCTGGGCGGAACATGCGGCCATTGATGCCGACTGCCTGGCCAAGGAGAGCGGCACCGCGTACTGGCAACTGGCGGATTATCTGCACGCCAATCAGCGCGCCATGCCGGCGCAGAATGTGCAAGCCTCCGACAGCGAGCTGGACCGTCTGACTTTGGATTTCGGCAAGAAGAACGGGGCCGACGTGGACCGGCTTCAGGCCTGCGTGAAAGCGCAATCGAATTCGGTGGTGAAGGCCTCGATGGCCGAGGGCGACGATCTGGGCGTGAACGCCACTCCCACGATCTTCGTGAATGGCGAGCGCCTCGAGGGCGCGCTGGACGCGGATGAGGTTCGGGCGGCGTTGAACCGCGAGCTGCTGGCGGCGGGCGTGCAGCCGCCTCCTATGCCGCCGGCGCCGGGTGCGGCCCAGCCGGCCGCGAATGTGGGAGCGCCACATCCGCCCTCAAGCGGCACGACGGGCAATGCGAATGCGACTCCGCCACCGCCGCCAGCCGCCAAATAGCGCGGCCAGCATATCTGCCTCTGAGGAGGGGCAAAGTTGCAACCAGAACGTGCAAGCAACTCCAGGCGTTTGACCGCGGCCTTGTGCATCATAGTGGCCGGCTTGATGGCAGGCGTGGCCTGCTCCAACAAGCAGGTGGGCAGCGACGTGATGGCGACCGTCAACGGGCGCAAGATCACGCGCACCGAAGTCCAGAAGTTCTATGACAACCAGATCGCGGACTCGCCGCAGAAGCCCAGCGCCGAACAGGCCGACTCGCTGCGCCTGAACATCCTGAACCAGCTTATCAACAACGAAATCCTCATGCAGCGCGCCGAGAAGCTGGGCCTGCTGGCCACCGACGAAGAAGTGACCGCGAAGCTCACCGAGATCAAGGCGCCCTTCACCCAGCAACAGTTCGATGAGCGTTTGAAGGAGCGCGCCATCACGCTCGACGACTTCAAGCGCGACCTGCGCCGCTCGCTCACCATCGACAAGGTGCTCAACAAGGAAGTCACCTCCAAGATCGACATCACCGACAACGACATCACCAGCTACTACAACGACCACAAGGCCGAGTTCAACCTGATCGAGCCGCAATATCACCTGGCGCAGATCCTGGTCACGGCACAGCCCAATCCGCAGGTCCGCAACATGAAGGCGCAGAACGAAGCGGAGGCGCGCAAGAAGATCCAGATGGTGAGTAACCGCCTGGACAGCGGCGAAGACTTTGCCACTGTCGCCATGAACTACTCCGAGCAGCCGGAGACGGCACAGAACGGCGGCGACCTGGGCTTTGTGCCCGAGTCGTCGCTGAAGCAGGACAAGGCAGCTTACGAGGCGATCAGCAAACTCAAGCCGGGACAGTACACCGGGATCCTGCTGGTCGGCGATCCGAACAGCCATCAGGCGTTCGGCTACCGGATCGTGAAGCTGCTGAGTAAGGAAGCGGCGGGACAGCGCGAACTGAAAGACCCGCGCGTGCAGCAGGCCATTCGCGAGCAGCTGCGCGATCGCCGCGAACAGCTTCTGAAGGCCGCCTACTATGAAACGACCCGCGACCAGGCGAGAGTAGAGAACTACTTTGCCGAGGACCTGCTGAAGCAGGCAGGCACGACGAAGTAGCTCGGTTTGCGCCCGCGTCTTACGCTACCATCTCTGTAAGTTGTCACGTCAATGCTTTGTATCAGGGCACGACTTTCGCGGGCTGCTGAAATACTCCGCCGCATATCCGGTCGGGTCGTGCGGACCTTCAGGCCCGCGTTAAGTGCAACCTTAGAACTCGGCTTCAGCCGCCGGGATACTTCAGTCTCCGCCATAACCGCGTAGTTTCGCGATTTCCCGATAGGCGTCTCAGGGCCTAAAGGCCACCTCTCATACCAGGGCGAAACGCGGCGCTCAAGCGCCGCACTACCCGAGCCGCGCTGCCGCTTGAGTTTTTCAGCAGCCTGTTTCAGTCGTGCCCTGATACAAAGCGTTCCAAGCGCGAGGCTTTCAGCAGCCTATGAAGGTCGTGCTCTGTCACCAGCCTGATCGTGCCCTGCTACAAACCTGATCGATTGACGAGATGAGCTTAGTTGCCAGTCCATCGCGGTTTGCGCTTCTCCAGAAACGAAGTCACGCCTTCGCGAAAGTCTGCGGTGATGCGGATGCGCGCGTTGGCATCCACGGCATCGCCTATCTCGCGGTCGAGCTCGTCGGCGGCGTAGCGCGTCAGCAGACGCTTGGTTGCCAGCAGCGATGCCGGACTGTTCTGCATCAGGGCTGCCGCCAGATCATGCGCGCGTTCCATCAGCTTCTCCGGTGCGAGGACCTCGTTGGCCAGCCCCAGCCGCAACGCCTCGTCGGCATTGACGATGCGCCCGGTCAGCAGCAGATCGCGGGCATGCTTCTCGCCGATCTGGCGCAGCAGGAACGTCGACACGATTGCCGGAATAAAGCCGATGCGCACCTCGGTGTAGCCGAACTGCGCTTCCGTCGAGGCGAGGGTGAAATCGCAGAGCGTGGCCAGCCCGCAGCCGCCCGCGATCGCCGGGCCATTCACGGCCGCAATCGTCACCTTGGGGAATTCGTACAGCCTGCGGAACAGGCGCGCCATCGTGGACGAGTCGGCATAGTTCTCCTCCGGCGTGCGCGCGGTGATGGAGCGCAGGTTGTCCAGGTCCATGCCGGAGCAGAAGGCCTTGCCGCTGCCGGTGAGGATGACGATCTGCGCTGGCGATTGGTTCACTTCGGCAAGGGCGCGCAGCAGCTCGTCGATCAGCTCGTAGCTGATGGCGTTGCGCTTGTCGGGACGGTTGAGGGTGACGAGGGCGAGCGCGCCATCATAGGCGAGCGTGAGGGTGGCGAAGGGATTTGTCTGGTCGGGCATGGCTTAGGTTCTGGTTGGTGATCGATTCTGTTCTGGGCGAAGACTGATCCTGTTCACGATTCCGTTCTGCGGGCTGGCCCTTGGCCCCAGCTTCTACATCTTCGGCCCGCTGAACCTCGCGCCAATGTCTGACGACAATCGCAGTACATCGTTCAGCGGCTTCGTCACCGGCAACTCCGCGCCGCGGCTTCTCAGCGCCGCCATCAAAGTCTCGGTCGGGATGTTGCCCACCAGCACGTCCTGCGCGAAGGGACATCCGCCCAAGCCGCCGATTGCCGAATCGAACCTGCGGCATCCCACATCGTAGGACGCCAGCACTTTGGCCGCGGCATCGCCGGGACGGCTGTGCAAATGCACGCCGATCCCCACCCCGTCGAAGCGTTGCAGCACCGGACCAAGCACCTCGGCGATCTGCTGCGGTGTGGCCAGTCCCACCGTATCGGCGAGCGAGATCGCCTGGAGGTCCATGTCGGCCAGCAGCCCGACAGCCTCAATCAACTCCTCGACGTTCCATAGGTCGCCGTAAGGATTGCCGAACGCCATAGAGACGTAAGCGATGGTGTCGAGCCCCGCGTCGTCGGCCTTCTGCTTCACCTTCTCCAGCGTGTCGAGGTTTTCCTCCAGCGTCTGGTTCTGATTGTTCTTCAGAAACGTCGGCGAGAGCGAGTAGGGGAAGCCCACCGTGCGGACCGCGTCGGTGGCGATGGCGCGCTCGGCCCCGCGTTCGTTGACCACGATGCCGATGATCTCGACGTCATCCGGCGGATCGAGTTCACTGAGCACGTTTTCCGAGTCGGCCATCTGCGGCACCGCCTTCGGCGAGACGAACGAGACCGCGTCAATTTGCTTGAAACCCGCGGCGACGAGCGCCTTCAGGTACTCGACCTTGATCTCCGTCGGAATCTTGCCCGGCAATCCCTGCCAGGCATCGCGGGGGCATTCGATAAGTTTGATGGAAGGGGTCATGAGAACCAGACGTCAGCCATCAGTTTTCAGGCATCGGCTCCTGGGGAACGGCGACGCAGCTCAAACCTGAAGCTCGAAACTCGAAACTGCCTCACCCGCTCTCCTGCTGGCGGCGCAGCCTCCGCGTCTCGGCCAGCAGGGCCATGCTGTGCATCAGGTTCTGCATGGTCACGATGCCCACGAGCCGCTCGTGATCGACCACCGGAATCATGCTGAGGCCGTGCCCGCCCAGCTTGCGAAAGCCCATCGCCAGCGAGTCGTTACGCTGCGCGATCTCGAACACGCGCACCATGGCCGACTGCACATAGCCGTTGCCGCTGCGGCGCAGCGCCTCGACAATGCGCTGTTTGCTGATGACGCCTACCATGTCGGTGCCGCGCACCACGGGAAAATCGTCCTGCAGGGTGTGCACCGCCTTGTGCAGCGCGTCTTCCAGCGTGTCCGCGGGCGAGAGCGTCGAGAAGCCGGTCAGCATCACGTCTTCCATGCGCACGCTCTCCAGCACCGACTGAAAGACGACGGAGCGGTCCTCCAGTTGCGCACCCACAAAGAGGAAGAAGCCGATCAGCACCAGCCAGGGATTCCACCATACCAGGCCGGCAAGCATGAACACGGTGGCGAAGGTCTGGCCGACGGTGACCGCCAGCCGGGTGGCGCGCACGTACTCCATGCGTTGGGCGAAGAAAGCGCGCAGCACGCGGCCCCCATCCAGGGGATAGGCGGGCAACAGATTGAAGGCGCCGAGAAAGACGTTGCTCCAGAACAAGGCGCGCGGCAAATTGCCGGCGTGAACCAACGGGTGGGCCCACAACCGGGCCTGCGGGTAGAACAAAGACATGGCAGCGCCGGAAACCGCGGCGATCGACAGGTTCACCAGCGGGCCGGCAAGGGCGGTGACGAGCTCGCGCACAGCATCGGCGCCCTGCGGAGCTTTGTCCTCGATCAGCGTGACCCCGCCAATGGGCAGCAGCATGACAGCGCGCACCGTTACTCCGCTGCGGTGTGCGACCAGTGCGTGTCCTAATTCGTGCAGCACCACGCAGCCGAAGATGATGGCCACCAGCGCCAGTCCGCGCACCGCGCCGCCGGCGCCCAGGGCCGGCGCTTGCGTGAACCAGATGAAAAGCAGCAGGACGAGAAAGGTGAGGTGGATGCGGATATCCACGCCGAACAAACGCCCCGCAGGAATGGACCAGCTTCTCATCAGGCGAACGAATGGGCCTCCGCTTTCATTTTATACATTCCCGGAGCGCCGCCGCTGCGGGCGGCGCGGTCTGGCAGCGCGTCAGCCGCGGACCTCGGGGGGGTGTCTGCGGCCCTCCGATTTCACCAGCGTGCAGGCCGCCGCGGGTTGACATTCGCGACGTGGTGCTCAACAATAACGGGCAAGTTAGTGTGACCGGGCCTCGGATCCTCTGTCGGTTTGGGCGCCGCGTGTTGGGCGTTGACCGTCCACGGTTTACATCGTATGGCTAAAATTCTTTGTGTGGATGACGAACCCAACATCGTGACCTTGAAGTGCGCCATTCTGGAGGCTGCCGGCCATGAGGTCACTCCCTCCACTTCGGCGCACGACGCCATCGACAAGCTCAGCAGCAACAGCTACGACGCGGTCGTGACCGACTGGCGTCTGGGCGACGCCAATGGCCGCTCCATCGTTCAGGCGGCCAAAACGCACTCCACCATGCCGGTGGTGGTGGTTTCCGGGTATGTTGCGGAGGCGTTTCAGGCGGCCGAACCCCTGGCCGATTTGTATCTGGAGAAGCCGGTGAATCCCGAAGAGCTGGTGACCATCGTGAACGAGCTGCTGAAGACCAGCGATCACCCGGCGCAGTGACGCACCGGCTTGCAGCCGGTAAGCCCGCCATCAATTAATAGTCGAGGAGGCGCCGCGCGCCTTGCCTCCCGCGGTCGCTATCCGCGGACGCGCTGGGTGCAGCGCGACGGCAGCCGTGGCCTGCGCCAGGATGCGGTGATGCACCACAAACAGCGCTAGCTCCAGCCGATCGGAGACCCCGATTTTGTCGAAGATGGCCCGCAGCGCATTCTTGACCACTTGCTCGGTGGTCTCGAGCTGGTTGGCAATCTCGCGGTTTTTGTAGCCCTGCACGATGGCGGCGATGATGCGCAGCTCGCGGCCCGTGAGCCGCTTCTGCACCCGGGCGCCCACCAGATCGTCGTCAACCTCAATCTCCGCCGAGTTGGGTCCCTGAAGGAAGGACTGTCCGCGCGAAAGCCGCCGAATGGCCTCAATCACGATCGTGCTGCTGGCCGAACGGTAGATGACGCCTTGCACGCCGAGACGCATGAAGTCGGATGCGGTTTCGTTGTTGTCGCACAGCATGAGCACGGCGATGGCGTGCCTGCGGCCGATCTCCTGCACCTGCGGCAGCGAAGCCTGGAAGCTGGAAGCGAGCACAACCACGCGCGGCCGAAGCCGCTCCATTGCGTTGAGCAGCGGTTCGGGGAACTGCGGTTGTCCGACGATGCGGATGTCCTCTTCAACAGCCAGCACCTTTGCCATTCCGGCACAATAGATGGCTTGGTGGTCTGCGAGAATAACGTTAATCATGTTTGAGCCCGTTCTCTTTGCAAAGTATCTCCGCTTTGCGCGGAGGCACCACCCAATGGGATATTAAACCGGCCCTTTAGTACTAAGAATAGCTCTTTAGTACCCGTTTTCAGGTCGAGTTATACCACAGACGTATTGCATTGCAAATACTTTTTTAGTAGTAAAGTGCTAATTGACTAAGTTTTCCACAGCAGCACTGTGGAAAAAACGAAATGATAACCAAAGTCACTTCGCCCTTAAGCGTCAACCCAGACGATCACGAACCGACATTTCCGTCTGCTCCTCAAAATTGTAAGTACATGAAAATAAGACAGGGGAAGTGTCTGACGAGAGAAGAGGGACTGTCAAGCGGCACAGTCGCGAGGGCACCCGCAGTCACTTGTCGTTCCCGTTACCCCCACCGGCGCAGGCTGGCTACTCTGAGGCCCGTTTCGGGAAAATCGTCCTCGGAATCCTCAGCGCCGGGTGAAGAATCCGGCGATGCCGTGGCCGGCCACGAGCGCGATCAGCGACGCGCCGGCCGCCAGCCGCCACATGTGCCGGCGTGCGAGGCGATTCGGATCGAGCCGCTCGCGAACATTCTGCTCGACCGCAGACTTCAGGCCGCTAAGCGACGATCTGAAATCGCTGACGGAATTACGCAGCCGGCGGCGCTGCTCGGCGGCGCGCTGCTCCAACACCTCTGCCGGAAAATGGCTGGGAAGTTCTGCTTTCATAGTTGTGTCTTCGCCTCCGTTTGCAGCCAGACGCGGTCCTGCTTGAGCACGCGGATGGTGCGCTCCGGCTTTATGCCGGTTTCGCGAAGCCCTCGCCAGCCGATATAAGCCGTGGCGCCGCCAACAATGACGTAGAGCACGGCTACCAGCACGAACGACAACGTGTAAGCCCAGGGGCTCGGCGCGAACGCCTGAGCGATGATTGCGACCAGAAAGCCGGTGAAGACCAACCACGCCGTCAGCAGCAGCAAGACGCCGACGAGCAGCGTCGGCGCCGCCAACCTTAGGGCGCGCAGCTTCTCGCTGATCTCCGAGTGCAACATCTGGACGCGCGTGCTGATGAATTCCTTCAACTCGTCTTTGAGTTCGGCGATCGCCTCAGGCACTGTCTTGGCATGTCCGTTAATCACAGTTCGACCTCCAGATTCTGAGCGCCACGCCGGCCGCGAATGCGGCGGCAGCGCAGCCGCCAATCACATACAGCGGGCGCTGCGACCCCCACCGGCGCGCGGTCGCGAGCTGTTGGCGAAGGTCGCGCTGAAAGGAGCTGATTCTCCGCGCCGCCCGCTCGCGTAGATAATCCCAACGGCCATGGGCACCCCCGGAGACCTCGTGGGTGTAACTTTTCACGCGCTGAGTCAATTCGGACACGGTCTCCTCAGCGGCGTCGCGCCAATCGGCTGCAGCTTCCCAGGCGGCCTCTCGGATGTCCTCTGCCGCCCGGCTGCCGCTTTGCCGTCGAGGGACAAGATGAATGCGCGAGCGCAGCTTGTCGAACTGCTGCGGCAGGCGGCGCACGCCGGCGACCGCGTTGCCCATGCTCCGTCCCACCACTTCGGCCGAGCGGTTCAGCGCCGGGCTGGCGGCGGGACTCGCCGACTCCGGCAACTTCGGCAGGTCAAGCCGGGACCCTTCCCCAGATTCGTGAGTTTTGATCGCTGCCGGCGAATCATGAATGTTGCGCCCAGCGGCATCGTTTCGCGAGACCTCAGCCATTGGCGCCTCCTTCCCTCAATGTGGGGCGTTCCCTGTTTCGTTCTCGCTTACTGAGATGGCAAGAGTTACGGGAGAGTTCGCAGGTGGTAGGCCAAATCGAGCTCTCCCCGCCCGGAACTCCGGGCTGTTGAACTGGTGGAGTTGGCGTCTTGCTGCGAGCTGGCACGCCGGCAAAGGAAATTCTGACGGTTCCCTGATGGACAACACCGGCGCCCTGCACTGGTGTGTGCGCGCGCGTTATCATCGAAGCCTTGGCGACTACGCTTACAGCCTCGCGCATCGAGACCCGGCCGAACTGGGCCGAGGTTTCGATGTCCGCACTGCGCCACAACTTTCGCGTGTTGCAGCAGCACCTCGGGCCGCAGGTCACGATCTGCGCGGTGGTCAAGTGCAACGCCTACGGTCATGGGGTGGAGGAGTGCGCGCCCGCGCTCGAGCAAGCCGGCGCGAGCTGGTTCGGCGTCACCTCCACCGACGAAGGCATCGTGCTGCGCCAGTGCGGCGTCACCGCGCGCGTTCTGGTGATGTGCGGCCTCTATCCCGGCGAGGAAGAGGAAGCGCTGCGCTACTCGCTCACGCCCGCGGTCTTTCGGCTGGAGCAGGCCGAGGCGCTCGCCCGGGCGGCGACGCCGCTGAAACTTGAGCGCCCGGCGGCGATCCATCTGAAGATCGACACCGGCATGGCTCGCCTGGGTTTGCCGCTGGCGGAGCTGACGGCCTTTGCCGAAGCCGTGAAGCGCCTGCCGCAGATCGATCTGGAAGGCGTCTTCAGCCACCTGGCATCGTCCGAGGTGCTCGACGACGTCAACACTGCGCAACAGATCGCGCGCTACAACGCCGCGCTGCGCGAACTTGCCGAGCACGGATTGCAGCCGCGCTTGCGGCATCTGGCCAACAGCGGCGCGGTGCAGGCGCGGCCCGGCACCTGGCACAATTTCGTGCGCCCGGGGCTGTTGCTGTATGGATACGAATATCCTGCGACGCGGCACGATGGCGCGCCCGCGATGGATGTGCCGTCGCTGCCGTTGAAGCCGGTGCTCTCGTGGAAGACGCACGTGCTGGAATTGCGCGATGTGCCCGCGGGCCAGGCGCTGGGCTACGGCGGCACATATGTCACGCCTGCGCCCGCGCGCATCGCCGTGGTGTCGGTGGGATACGGCGATGGCCTCTCGCGCAAGGTGTCGATCCACGCCGGCCAGCCGGTCGCGCCCTGCGAGACCGATGCCGCGGTGGGCCGCGGCGAAGTACTGCTGCGCGGCCAGCATGCGCCCATCGTGGGCCGCGTCTCGATGGACCTCACGCTGCTCGACGTGACACAGATTCCCGGCGCGGCGATCGGCGACGAGGTCGTGCTGATCGGCCGCAGCGGCAACGCGCACATCAGCGCCTGGGACCTCGCGCGCAGCTCGGACACGGTGGTGTACGAAACCCTGTGCAACCTCTCCAAGCGGGTTCCGCGCCGGCACGCGGAATAAAGCCGCAACCACGAACTTCAAGCTATAGGAATCGCTTTGTAACAGGGCACGACTTTAACCGGCTGCTGCAAAAGTCGATTTGATGCCATGCCCGGGTACTGCGGATCTTCAGACCCTGCTCGGGCAGACCTGCTCGCGTAGTGCGGGCCTTCAGGCCCGTGGTAGTTTGGATTAACAGAGACCGGCTTTAGCCGCCGAGGTACCTCACGCCGATCCGCGAGAATCGCGGCTGTTCGCAGTTGCGGCGATGTACCTTAGGGCATGAAGGCCCATCGAATGGTTGCTGCCGGACGCGGCGCTGAAGCGCCGCACTGCCCGAACCGGGCCTCCCAGCGGTTTTTCAGGAGCCTGCTTTCAGTCGTGCCCCGTAACGCCTGATCGATGGATGAGATGGGTTCGGTCGGTCGTTCCATTCTGCTGATATGAAGGTAGGACAGCCTCAGCTTCAGGATATCGATGGCATCTCGGGAAGGAAGCTTGGATGGGCCTTCCCATCCAAGCTTTTCTATGACCGCAAGTGCTCTATTGCGACAGTCGCAGCAGGATTCTTGCCGCGATTTTCTGAAAGGCTTGATTCAACGACTGCGTGCACGTCGACGACGGACAGTTAACCACCGGCAGGAACTCGCCCTGCGGCAATGAGCTATTGTAGACGGCGGGAGCAGTGGGACAACTATATTGGCTTCCGTCAGGATCGTTCGCCAAGGTGGCCAGAAAGGCCTCCGTGCATTGGTCATTCATTGCGCTGCTCAGACCAATAACGAAGACATAGGTAGGAACCGGGCTCTCGCTGCGCATCTGGTTGGCGGTGTAAATAGCGCGATACTGCGCCTCTTTGGTCACCGCGGCCTGGTTTCCTGAAAAGCTCTTGAAGGTGCCGTCGATCTGGCTGGTGAAGCCTGTCACACCCAGGCAGCGCGCGGTCAGGCTATAAGGCGGATTGTTCTGGCAAGTTGCATTATATGCATTGCCGTCACACCCACCCGTAGCTCCTCCGCTGGCATTGCCCGAAAAGTTTGTACTGTAGTCGTTGCTATTGAAGTCGCTATTGGTAGGATCGAGGAAATCGGGTGTCACGCCGACGGCATCGTGCCCGCCGAAGTTATAGAAGCCTTTGTTCGGAAGCCCACTGCATGCGGCGAACGTCTCCTGAATGGTATTCATCAACCCATCGGTGAAGTAGACAACCACCTTCTCCTCACTCGAACCGGCTGGGAAGGTAACGCTATTATTTTGGCTGTCCGCCATAGACAGAGGCGGGCCGTGGGTGGCATCGAAATTGGTCCCGTAGGTTCCGGCGCCGGTGCCGAAGGTCCCCCCGCCCCACGGCATGGTGGTCGTGACCGCATTATTGATCGCCGTGGTAAAGGTCTGCGTCATCGGAACGTTTATAGTCGCGTCGCTGGCAAAGCTGATCATGGAGACATGATCGGTGCCCTCGGAAAAGTCCGCGATGAAGGCCGGCACCGCGTTTTTCAGCGCGGCCTCGCCGCCATCCGTAGTCATTGATCCGGAGCGGTCCAGAATAAGCGTCATCACCAGGTTTCCACGGGTCGCTTGCGACGCTGCTCCCACAGTCCACTGCGCCCACCGGGGCAGATAGCTCATAAAGGTGGTGTTGACGACGGTGCTGGCATGTAGTTTCAGGCTGGTCGTATTGGCGGGGCATGAGGCATCGCCTGGGCACCAGGTGTAGGTCAGCGTGGGCGCACTCGATCCGAAATTGCCCGCAAACATCTGACTGGCGTAGTGCTGCGCATCGGCCTGACCTGCGGCCACGGTGCCGTCCCGGGTGGTCCAATAGGCCACGGTCTTGACCCCGGTAAGCACGGCGGCATCGGTCGCATTCGCCAGTCTCGCCTTCGTCATGTAGATAACGCCCATGTCAACCGCCATGGCGGTAAACAGAATCAGGATCGGCAAAGCCAGGGCCACCCACAGCAACACCTGTCCCCGTTCGTCACGACAGCATCGGTTTCTCATAAGTCCTCTTTAGTAATAAGCCCCGCTGTATAGCTGTGTGGGTAGGAGATTATTGTTCTTTAAGAAAGCCCCAATGGGAGTCACGGGGATGAAGTTGTAATACACCTCCGTCACATACGCCGTATAGTTCGGATTCGAGGATATGACCGCTTCCACCGAGGAAGGAAGGGTCGTAGTCTGACTGGTGCAACTCGAAGGCGGTGGGATGCAGCCCAGCTTACTGCTGGCGTTATTGCATGGACTCGACTTCGCCTGTGCCGTGATCACATAGGTCGTAGCCGTGGCCAGGGCCACGGAAGAGACAATGACGCAGCCATTGGCAGCCATGTTCAGGTCCGCGCCGGCGTCGGCAACCACCGTGTTGATCGTGTCGGTAAGAGGGTTCCCTCGCGAGGCCAGGCTGGAGCCTTCTCCTGAGAGGTTGCGTACAACTTCCGCGACGTAGAGGGCGCGGCTGAAGTCCACGATGCCCAAAACGAAGACACACAACAAGGGCAACACCAGCGAGACCTCAACCAGCGCTTGACCTGAACTACCTTGCCGGAAAATTCTCACAGTTTCCCCCTTTAGCTCGCGGGCGAGAACAATTCGTTCTTATAACTGGAGCTGACGGTTATCGTATACATGCCGCCGGTAAAGAACCTTCCCGTAATAATCGGATGAAAGACATAGGTGGCGACGATCTGCACGGTATCGCCGGGGCCGCCCGCATTATTGCCCCCTGACCCGTAGGAACCGGCGCAGGCCCCTACACAATTAACGGTGACCGTCGGATTCAGACCGAACGAATCCGTCTGAACTGTGTCCAGTATGGTTTGCAGGCGATTGCCGTTGTTACCGCTGTCGAAGCAGTTCCCCGATTCGCAGTTGCCGGTGATGGCGTATCTGCCGGCCGTGCGTACCGCATTCTGCAACGTCAGCTTGGCGTAAAACAGATATCCAAAGTCCAGGATGGCGAACAGAAGAAACACGAACAGCGACGCCGACAAGGCGAACTCGAGGAGTGTGCCACCCGATTCGCCCCTGCCGCGAGCAAGGAGAGTCTTCAAGGTGAAGCGGCGCATGACCTGCTCCTTCTGGGTCGGAGCCAGCTAAAACTTCTCTGCCCCGTAAGTTGATCACTTATAGGTAAGATTGTAAGTGGCTGATATTTATAGTCAATGGCTACAAGGTGATGATTTCTTGAGCAGGCAAAGCCAGTATTAGTGCTATATTCGATAGCCATAATATGTATCTCAGGTGAGCCAATAAATGGTGTTCTATGTAGTCTCAAGGTGGTTAGTAACCTAGGAATTGCTCTCGGTCCGCGTTCGCAGCGCGGGGTGACGTCCCAGGCGTCATCCGCTGATTGCACGTTTAGAAGCGCGATTGCCATATAGCTAAAGTGCTATGAGCTCGACCGAGCGTTGAACACGTTAGTGGCGTAGCAAATGCACCACCAGTCTGTGGTGTTTGTGCACGAGAGTGCTGCGCCGATTGTTACAGGAGTAACCCCCATCGATACCTGGCGTAACCGAGTGCTGAATCTTTGATGGCGAACAAACCGCGCTGCTGCGTTCGGGGCCGATCGCCCTTGGACGGCTGAAAAAGGGGCCTTAGCGACGCGCAATCCGCGTTGAAGGTGGGTGGAGACTGAGTCAGAAGCGATGCCGGAAAACCAAAATCTCGCCGGCGCGCCCCGTTCCGATCGCTACCCAAACGGGGCGGTTTCGCCGGCCATGCCCAAGAAGCGTCTCCACAGTTTGCTGTTCGCGGTTATACTCAGTACGAACTCTTTTTCAAATCCGTGAATAGGGAAAGGTAAGCGGATTTGTTTCCTTACCCGGTAGATTGCATGGTTGTTCATCCGTACGCTTGCCGATTTGAGGTCGCAGACATAGAAGCCGCGCTGCGTGGACGCTACATCATTGACCGCGAAGTTGCTGCTGGTGGCCAGGGAGTAGTTTACCGGGCGAACCGAACTTCACGCCCCGACGGAACCGGCACGAATGACGTTGTAGCTTTGAAGTTGCACTTTGATCGCCGGCGCAACCCTCGCGTGCAGCCCGAAATTACCGCGACAGAGAACTTCTCGCATCCGCACCTGGCTGGGCTCGTCGAGTATGGCTACTGTGAGGTGGCGGGCCGGCTGACGCGATATGTGGCCTGGGAATTCATCGACGGCCAGCCGCTCAGCGTCGTCTTAAAAGCCGGGCCGCTGATGGAAGCCGAAATCCTGGCGATAGGACGCGATGTTTCGGCGGCCATTGCGGAAATCTGGTCGCAACGTATCGTTCATGGAGACATCAAGCCCTCGAACATCATGCTTAGAAGTACCGACCCGCAAGCCATGGCCGGCGCAATAGGCAACGCCGTGCTTATCGATCTGGGCGCGGCCAAGTATTTAGGGCATGGCAATATTCTTTCGCTCAAGCCTTTGGGCCGGCCCGAGCGTCGCGCCCCCAGGCGTATTGGGACCTTGGGCTATTTTTCGCCGGAGCAACTTAGAGGCACAAAGACCTTGTCGTGCGCTTCGGACGTTTTTTCGCTGGGCGTAGTGATGCTGCAGTGCTTGCTGGGGCGGCATCCAACCAACTACGACCAGGCCGCCTTGGCCGAGGGCATCCGGGCGAGCGGCGGCAGGCTGGCAGCGAACGTAGGCTTGCTTCATGCGCTGGATAGGATGCTGGCGCCGGTTGCGTCCTATAGGCCGAATCCTATCGAACTCAGCCACCGGTTCCAGACCCTGTTGCAAGCCATGCAAGCGGAACTTGCCCAGGCCGCTCGGCCGTCCAGGGAAGTTCAGGGCTCCTCGCCGGACTAAAGTACCGCGTCGACGCAACCTTACTCTTCCTGGAAACAGGGCTTCTCTGCGCAATGCACTCAGCACTGAGAAACGACTCAGGCTGATTCTCTCTTCTTGAAACCTTCCGTATCGGTCGTTCGTAATGGATTCAGCCGCGAGTTGTCGTAGGACCGCCGGCGCCCATGGACTATCTCCGCATGGGAAAGATAATGGAAGGATGTCACTGTGCCGAATCGACGCTTGTTGTTGCTGGTCTTGGCCGGGATAATTGTGGGCTCTATAGGGACGCGAGGGAAGCTGACATCTGTGCTGGCGGCGAAGTTGTTAGCGGCAGGGCAGCAGAACGCGTCGTCCAGCGGCATGTCTGCCGCCATGATGGCGCACATGTCTATGACGTCGCTCAGGCCGCCTCAGCCTGGGGACCAGCAGAAGGCCGACGCGATTGTCGCGGCGGCGAAGCAAGCCATGGCGCCTTACCAGGATTATCGCCAGGCCCTGGCCGATGGCTTTGTCATCTTTCTCCCGAATATTCCGCAGTCCCAGTATCACTTCACGAAGTATGAGTATGGGCTGGAGGCGAGGACGCACTTCGATCCTCTGAAGCCCACTTCGCTGCTCTATAAGAAAACGGCGGACGGCGGATACAAGCTGGTAGGAGCGATGTATACCGACCGGGTCGACGCCCCCGAGGACGAGTTAAACCAGCGAATTCCGCTTAGCGTCGCGCGCTGGCATCAACACATTAATTTCTGCAAAGCGCCGGCAGGGAAGAAGCTGGAATATTTTGGACCTCATGCGAAGTTTGGCTTGCTGGGTTCCATAAGTACACGGGAAGCCTGCGAAGCCGAGGGCGGGGAATTTTTCCCTCATGTGCTGGGCTGGATGGTGCACGTCTATCCATATGAGACAGACCCGAAGAAGATCTGGTCCACCGACGATGACGACCATGGCCACGATAATATGGACCACTCTGCCATGCCCGGGATGAAGATGAACTAGGAACTGTTGTTCCAGGAATGCTCCGCTCTCACCAGGTCTCCCTACGCCCATGCCGATGAGCTCACTGCGCCGCCCGCCCGGCATCGTCGCCCTCGCACTCTTTTTCGTGTTCGGCACGATGATGAGCGGGCTGGCGGCGTTGCTCCTGCTGTTCCCCGGAAGCTTCCTGGATCCGCTCTGGCGGCTGAATCCTCGCGCCCGCGAAGGTTTCGCGGCGCTGGGCGTGTGGGCAGTGCTCCTGATGACGGTAGTCTGCATGGCATGCGCCGTAGCCGCTTTTGGCCTGCTGCGGGGCAAGCGCTGGGGCTACTGGACGGCCCTGGCGATCCTGACCATGAATCTTGTGGGAGACATCACCAATGCCGCGGCTACCCACGACTGGCGCACACTCATCGGTGTGCCCATCGGCGGGCTCCTGATTGCCTATCTGATAAGCCGGCGGCGCGTGTTTGAGAGATGAGGCCAGGCCGCGACAGCGCCTTGCTACGCGTCCATCTCGTAGGCTTTGCGCAACCAGCGCTTGGCCTCGTCGTCAAAGTCTTCCAGTTTGCTGATCTCAATGCGGTGCGTGATGCGGTCCTTTTTGGCGAAGCCGCCGGTGTCGATCAGCCGCTTCGGCGTCCTGGTGTCGCGCAGCGCCAGCCCGAGATCGATGCGCGTGCGAGTGGCCGGCTTGATCTGCGCAATCACGTGATTGCGGAAGATTGGAACCATGGTCTGGCAGGGCGAGACGCGGATGTCGGGCCCCAGTGTTTTGGCAAACGTCAGGATCTCGTCGTAGATCGCCCGCAGGTGCTGCTTTGGTCCCGTGAACATCTTCTCGACGTAGTCCTGGGCAAGTTCAAGATACTTGCTGCCGTCTTCCCCGATCTCGTCTTTACCGACGGAGCGTTGCGCGATGAAGCTGGCGTAGTTCGTGCCCAGATCATGTTCGCTCTTCAGCCAGGCGGCGCGCGCCTTCTCCGCGGGTGGGCCATGTTTCTTCGCCAGGTGTACCCACTCATCCAGCGAACGCCCGGTTTTCTGCTTCATTGCAGCGATAACGGAGTGGGCCATGGCAACGCTGGGATGCAGGTCGTACTTCCATCGCTTGTGCGGGCCCGATATCGGCATGGGTCCTCCTTTCGGCGCGACGGGTTCGCGGCGCCTTACGTGAGCCGGTAAAAGCTTAGCGCCGCATCACCCTGGTCAAGACGGCGATATCTTACCAGCGCGCCGAAGCGCTCGCCAGGATCGAACTTTTTCTCATGCTCGGCGATGACGATGCTCGATGGCTGGAGCAATCGCGATTGCGAGAGGTAGCCCAGCGCCTGCTCGTAGGCGCCGCGCCGCTGATAGGGCGGGTCGAGGAAGCAGAAGTCGCAGACCACTCCTGTCGATTCCAGCAGCGGCAGCGCCTTTGAGGCTTCGCGCTCGTGGACTTCGACTCCCTGGGTGATGCCCAGCGCCGCGAGGTTCTCGCGCAGCAGGCGCGCGTGCTTCTTGGCCGACTCGACGAAATACACCTGGCGCGCACCGCGGCTCAGTGCCTCGATACCGACCGCTCCCGTGCCCGCATACAGGTCGAGCCAGACCGAGTCGGTAAGATCGTGCCCGGCCGAGAGCACGTCGAACAGGGTCTCGCGCAGCCGGTCGCTGGTGGGCCGCAGGTCGAGTCCAGGCATGGACTGCAACGGGCGGCGGCGGAATTGCCCAGCGATGACGCGCATCTTTAATTTCGAGCGTCGAGAATTTAGAGCCCGTCGAGCATCAACCGCGATCGCAAGCGCCAACCGTTAGCGCGACCGCTTTGCCCGCTGAAGCTGGCGATAGGCCTCGCTCTTGGGCAGCCCGAACTCCTTCGCTGCCTGCTTCAGCGCTGCCTTCTCGTCGATCTTCCCATTGCGCACCAGCTCTTCGATGCGCTGCGCAATGCTCTTGGTCGCCGCCGGTGGGTGCGATGCCTCCTCGGCTTTGCCGATCAGCAGCGTGATCTCGCCGCGAATCTCGCCGCGCTGCTCCAGTTGCGCCAGCACCTCATCGGCGGGCCCGCGCAGAAATTCCTCATGCAGCTTGGTGACCTCGCGCGCGACCACCACGTGGCGTTCCGGACCGAGCGCTTCGACGACATCGCGCAGGGTCTCGAGGATGCGGTGCGGCGCCTCGTAAAAGACCTGCGTGCGCGGGGAACTGCGAATCGCCTCCAGCCCCGTGCGCCGCGCTCCGGCTTTGGGCGGCAGAAAGCCGTTGAAGTGGAACGAATCGGTCGCCAGCCCGCTGGCCACCAGCGCCGACAGAAACGCCGACGCCCCCGGCACCGGCACAACACGAATATGATGCCGCACCGCTAGCGCCACCAGCCGGTATCCCGGATCGCTGACGCCCGGCATGCCCGCGTCGCTGACCACGGCGATGTTGTCCCCGCGCTCCAGATGGACGATTAGTTCGGCGGCGCGCGTCAGTTCGTTGTGCTCGTGATAGCTGATGGTGGGCTTGTCGATGCCGTAGTGGTTCAGCAGTGTGGCCGTATGCCGCGTGTCCTCGCAAGCGATGAGATCAACCTGCTTGAGCACATGCAACGCGCGCAAGGTGATGTCTTCCAGATTGCCAATGGGTGTGCCGACGAGATAGAGAGTTCCGGGGATCGGCTGATCGCCGTCGCGGTCGTCCCGCGAAGTTGGCGCCTTCTTTGCCACGTGCCAGTCTAGCACCGGCTGTTTGAGCCAGGTACGACTCCCGTGGAATTGAGCAAGCTCGTCTCTTTTGAATCTCGGCAACGCGAAATTCTTTTGCGGGCTGAGCCTGCCGAACCGCGTGTCAACTCCCGTGTCAGATTGCCGATTGTCGCTTACAAAGATTACAATAGTTACGTTATGAAATCAGCTACGTCCGTCGTGATCAGCATGCGGCTGCCAACCGAAAGTGGGAGGCGACTTAGGCGTATGGCCAACCGCCATGGCTGGACCGCCAGCGATGCCAGCGCACGGCTGGTGGAGGAAGGTCTGCGGCGATCCGAATTCGCGTTTATCGATTTCCGCGACTCTGCTGCGGGGCGTCAGCCCTACCTCCAGGGGAGCACGCTAGCAGTTTGGGAAGTGATGCTGCTGGTTCGAGGCTATAAGAATGATGCCGCGGCCGTCGCGAAACATCTCCAGTGGCCAGAAGTGAAAGTTCAAGCTGCCGTGAACTACGCTGCGGCGTTTCCCGACGAGATCGATGAAGCCCTGGCGGAGAATGACGCCACTGATTTCCGGGCGCTGAAGCGCATGCTGCCCCAGACCATGAACTTCAAGGTCGGCACTTACTCGAAGCGCTGACATGCTCAGGCTTCTTCTCGACGAACACATCTCGCCCCAAGTGGCCTTTGGTCTGCGGCGACGAAATCGCGGCATGGTAGTTCACTGCATGGCAGAGTGGCACGGCGGCACGTTTCTCGGGCAGGACGATGCCGTTTGCTTGCGAGCAGCAGCCGCTCAACGCCTGAGGCTGGTGACTTCCGATCGCAGGACGATTCCGCGGCTGCTCAAAGCTTGGGTCGAAGAGGGCCGCAGCCACGGCGGAGTCATCTTCATTGATGAGAAGACTTTGTCTCCGGCCGATATCGGGGGCTTGGTCCGTGCTTTGACCGGGCTGGCAAGAAGGGCGGGAAGATGGGATTGGACGGACCGCGTCTGCTTTCTCGCGCGAGATTAGCAAACTCAGGTTAGCTCCCCGCCCCCAGCTGCTTCTTTACCGCTTCGCTGACCAACTTTCCGTCTACTCTCGCGCCGCCGAATTTCGCCATCACGTTCTTCATCACCGCGCCCATGTCCTTCATTGTGGGAGAGCCCATTTCGGCGATGACGGCCTGCACCGTGGCTACGATTTCCTCTTCCCCAACCGCTTTCGGCATGTAGGCTTCGATGATTACGATCTCCTGGGCTTCCTTCTGCGCCAGCTCGGGGCGGTTGCCTTTCTCGAACTGCTCGATCGAGTCCTTGCGCTGCTTGATCATGGTGCCGAAGACCTGGAGCTCTTCCTTCTCGTCGAGGTCGGCGCGCTTCTCGATGCGCTTGTTTTGCAGCGCCGCCTTCATCATGCGCAGCGTCGAGAGCCGCAGCTCTTGCTTATTGCGCATGGCGTCCACCAGGTCTCTCTGCACTTGTTGGGTCAGGCTCATGGGGCAATTATAGCGACCGGGTAGAGCGGGCCTTCAGGCCCGAGCTCTTGAAGGGCACAACATCGTTTCGGCAGCCGAGGTCCCTTTGCGACCTCGGCCGCCGAAAAGGAGAGGAAGGACATCGGGGACGCGAACCTCAAAGTTCGCTCTGCCCGGACGATGCCAAAAGTTCCGGCTCTAGCGTCACGCCTCCCTGTGACTCACGCCACACAGGACGCGCCAACCTGAGGTAGCCTGCGCCCCGTGCGCGTTCTATAGTGGAGGGTCGGCGCCTTCATGCCGGCAATTTTCCCGCAGGGGTATCGTCATGCTACGTAAGACACGCCTGTTTACTCCCGGTCCGACTCCGTTGCTTCCCGCCGCGCAAAACGCCATCGCGGCGGCCGACATGCATCATCGCACCGCAGAATTCAAGGAAGTTTTCTCCCGCACGCTGGCCGATCTGAAGACCTTCATCGGCACCGCGAACGATGTGCTGCTCCTCGCCTCCTCGGGTACGGGAGCGATGGAAGCCGCCGTCTCGAACCTCACCTCGCCCGGCGAGAAGGTCGTCGTGCTTACCGCCGGCAAGTTCGGCGAGCGCTGGCGCGATCTCGCCAAGGCCTTCAACTGCAAGGTCGAACTGGTCACCGCGCCCTACGGCGAGACCTTCGACCTGCGCGAAGTGCAATCCAATCTCGCCGGCGCCCGCGTCCTTTATATGCAGGCGACCGAGACCTCGACCGGCGCGCGTCACGACGTGAAGGCAATCGCGTCGTTGCTGAAGGGCACCGACACGCTGCTGGTGGTCGACGGCATCACCGGTCTGGGCACCACGCACTTCGAAGTGGACAACTGGGGCATCGACATCCTCATTGGCGGCTCGCAAAAGGCCGTGATGATTCCGCCCGGCCTGGCCTACCTGAGCGTGAGCGAACGCGCCTGGCAGCGCATGGAAACGGCCAAGCAGCCGCGCTATTACTTCGACCTGCGCAAGGAGCGCAAGTCACAGGTGAAGGGCGAGTCGGCATTTACGCCGGCGGTCGCGCTCATCTGCGGCCTCTCCGCCGCGCTCGACTTCATTCGCAAGGGGGGCAACGGCAACCTTGCTGACGGCCGCGACGCCCTCATCCACAACGCCGAGACTTCCGCCGCGATGGTGCGCGCCGGAGTGCAGGCGCTGGGACTCGGCCTGTTCGCGCCCACCTGCCCGGCCGCGGCGGTCACGGCAGTTCTGGCCCCCAAGGGCGTGGATTCCAGCGCGATCGTCAAAGAATTCCGCGAGCGCTTTGCCATGGTGGTGGCCAATGGCCAGGGCGAGATGAAGGGTCAGCTCTTCCGCATCGCGCATCTCGGCTTCTACGACTACCTCGATGCCATCGGCGTCATCGGCGCCCTGGAGCATGTGCTGCTGAAGGTCGCGCCCAACCACAAATTCGAACTTGGCGCAGGCGTGCGCGCCGTGCAAGAGGCCTTTGCAGGGCAATTCGCCGAGGTGGCCAACGTATGAAAATCGTCATTGCTGACAAAGTCTCTCCCTCCGCGCTGAAGGTCTTCGCCGACCTTCCGGACTGGACTGTCGTATCGCCCGACAAGGAGTCGCTGGCGCGCGAATTGGCCGATGCCGATGCCATTGTCGTGCGCTCGGCCACCTTCGTGAACGACGCCATGATGGAGAAGGCGCCGAGGCTGCGCGTCATCGGGCGCGCGGGCGTGGGCGTCGACAACGTCGATCTCGATGCCGCCACCCGGCGCGGCATCGTGGTGATGAACACCCCGGGCGGCAACGCCGTTGCCGTCGCCGAGCATACCTTCGCGCTCATGCTGTCGATGGCGCGCTTTATCCCGCGCGCGCATTCCACCATGACCGCCGGCAAGTGGGAGAAGAAGACGCTGCAAGGCACCGAGCTGCGCGGCAAGACCCTGGGCATCGTCGGCCTGGGCCGCGTCGGCGTGGAAGTCTCGCGCCGCGCGCAAGCCTTCGGCATGAAGGTTGTTGCGCACGATCCCTACGTCGCGCCCAGCCTGGCGCAGCAGTTGAACGTGACGCTGGCCCCGATGGACGAACTTTACGCGCAGTCGGACTACATCACGCTGCACGTCGGCCTCACGCCGCAAACCAACGGTATGATCAACGCCGAGGCCATCGGCAAAATGAAGAAGGGCGTGCGGCTGGTGAATTGCGCGCGCGGCGAGCTGCTGAACGAAGCGGCCGTCGTCGAGGCCTTGCAGTCCGGACAGCTCGGCGGCGCGGCGCTCGACGTCTACAGCAACGAGCCGCTGAAGGACTCGCCGCTGATGACGCTGCCCAATGTCATCCTCACGCCGCACATCGCCGGGTCGACCAACGAGGCGCAGGAGGCCGTGGGTGTGCAGATCGCACTGCAAGTCCGCGAGTACCTGACCAAGGGCGTCATCCAGAACGCGGTCAACGTGCCTTCGATCAGCGAAGAAGAGTACGAGCAGATGCTGCCCTACATCGCGCTGGGCGAACGGCTGGGGACCTTCCTGGCGCAGTCGGGCGAGGGCGGCGTGGAGGAGATGTGCCTGGCCTACACCGGCGAGATCGCCGGGTGGAAGACAGCGCTCATCCGCAACGCCGCAGTCGCGGGCGCGCTCAACCAGCTTGCCCACGCGCACGAGCGCGCCAACCTGGTGAACGCCGCATCGGCGGCCGAGGAGCGCGGCATCCGCATCACCGAGCGCAAGCAAACGCGCGACGGTGGCGCCGCTGCCAATGTGCTGCGCATGACCTTTAAGGCCGGCCAGCAGGAGAACACGGTGGCGGGATGCGTTCAGCCCGACGGACAGCCGCGCCTGCTGGAGATCGACGGCATTCACGTCGAAGCGCCGCTCGGGGGCAACGTGGTCTACCTGCGCAACCTCGACGTGCCCGGAGTAATTGGACGCGTCGGCACGGTGCTCGGCCAGCACAACGTGAACATCGCGAACTTCTCGCTCGGCCGCGGGGCGGAGTCGAAGGCCGTAGCCGTAGTTCAGGTCGACGGCGAAATTCCGGAGAAGGTGCTCGAGGTCTTGCGCGGCATCGAGACCATCCTGCTGGCGAAGGCGATTCGCTTCTCCCCTGCGAAGCAAGCGGTAACCGCGTAAGCTTCAGCGATCGGCAGATTCCCACCCAGGCGAAGGCAGCTTGGGTGGGAGAGCCGCCTATAAACTTGACCGGCTCATGAAGCGATGGGGTGTTGTTAGCGGAGCTCGAGCGCAAGCTTCAAAGCGTCATTCAACTCCCGAAATTTTGCAGCGGAGAGCGCCCCGACGTATTGTGTGAGTTCCGCTTTGCGCATGCTGACGAGGTTGTCGCAGGCAATCCAGCTGAGGTGCTTCAGGCCTTCGAGCGGGCCGACTTGGACCTGGGTGGCCAATCCCTCGCCGCTGCTGAACACCGGCGCGCAAGTAACGGTTGCGAATTTGGAATCGATTAGAACCTGGCGACTCACAACTACAAAGACGCGGTGCCGCTTGGGATCACCACCTCCCGGCTTGTGCACGCGATAAAGCTCGCCTCTTCTCATTGAGTATTCCCAGAAGTCATTCGTCAGGCGCTTGATACTCGAGGGAATCGAGGGCCTCCGCATTGAGCCGATCGGCGGCGGCATTGATGCGCTCCAACTCGCGGGCATTCAGCTCCGCCCGAGCCCGTTGGCGCAGATATTCCCGCAGCACACGTTCAATGAACGCGGAACGAGAGTACCTGGATCCCGCCAGATGGTCGAGCTTGGCAAGCACATCTCGCGAGAGTGTGATAGAAGTCTTCTCTTTCATACTACTATCATACTACTGACGTACTACGCTCGCGTTTCCTCAGATACTCGCCTCCCGAAGGAGCGGCCGCTGGAAACGCCGGAATAGCTCCGTTCTTGCTACACCTGTGGGCGAGTGCTGTTTGTGAGTTCACCCCTTCCACGCCCCCAGCGCCTTGCGCACCAGCACCAACTGTCCCAGGTGATAGGCGTTGTGGTCGGCGGCGAGCAGCGCTTCGCGCAGCAACGTCTGCCCCGAGCCGCCGGGCAGGGGCGCGAACAGGTCGCGCTTGGGGTCGTCGATCATCTCGCGCAAATCACCGAGAGTGTCGCGAACCGCTTTCACGCTGTGCTCCCACGCTTCCTCGCTGGGAGGTCCCGGTTTTTTCGGCCAATAACCGTCCGGCCACGGCGGCGACTTGTGCCGCGTGTTCCGGCAAAACTCCACGATGTCCCAGAGCGCGATGCGGATGTGCTCCAGCAGTTGCCAGGCGGAATGCGTCATGCCCGCGGGCACGCGCCCGCGCAGCTCGGGCGGAAATTCGTCCACGGCGGCAGTCAGGTCGGCATGCGCCTCGTGCCAGTCGATGAACTTAGCGAGTTGTTGGCGAAGCCGCTTTTCGGCGTCCATGGTTTTCCTCGAGGTTTGCAATCGCCGTGTGATTCGATGTGAGCTCGGCGTACGCAGATGCAAAGACGCGAAGCGGGCCGGCGATAAGCATCGGCGCAAGCGGCAACCGCATTCGCCGTCGCGACCCGGGCTATTGGAAGAACTCCGTCATCTGCGTGGCGCTGCCGGCGCCGTTGGGGATGCTGCTCACACCGAGGGCGGTCATGCTCAGCCCCAGCAGGCTGCGATGATCGTAGGTAGCGGTCCCCTGGTAGCCAACTTTCACGCCCGTTCCCACCAGGATGGTGGCCACTCTGCCGCCGCCATTGGTGTTGTCGTCGCGCGATTCATCGGTGGTCAGCACCAGAATCCCGCTCTGCTGAAACTGAGGATTGCTGAGCAATTGCGGCAGGTTGGACGACAGCCAGTTGTCGGCGGCGGCGACACGAACCCTCACATCGCAATTGTCGTTCATGGTTCCGGGACAGTCATGCGCGTCATGCTGCGCGTCGGGCACCAGGAACAAGTAGTTAGGCAACTGCTGGCTCGACAGATCGGTTGTGAGCTGCGAGAAATCTACGATGTTCTGGTTCAGTTGCGAAGGCGGCTGCACGTCGGACATGTAAGAAAGTGGATTGTGCCGGTGAAGGTAGGGATAAACGCCGCCGCCTAGATAGCCCTGCTGTGGCAAGCTTTGGGCGTACACTTTCCAGGTTTTCGATGCTGCCTGGAGTTCACGTACCACATTATCGATCGTCACCACGCCGTTGTATCCATCGTCGTTGGTGATGATCTCTCCCGTGGTCATCGTGAAGTAGTTGCCAATGGAGGGATGGGTGTTGGCGTAGTACTGGGTTGCGAGCCCACCCTGGCTGATCAGGCTGTTGATGTACGGCGCGCTGGAGCTGCCGGCCACGTCGCTATAGTCGAGGTTCTCCAGCACAACGATGGCTATGTGCTGCACCTGGGCAATCATTGCCCCCGAGTTGCCGTTGTTGCCGGAGTTGCCGCTGTTGCCTGACGATCCGCTTGAATTAGATCCCGAACCCGAGGGCGAGCTGCTGGAACCACTACCGCCTCCACAAGCGACGAGCGCTGCGATCAAACCGCTAGCGAGGAATAACGCTAATCGGGCAGGGATGATGCGCATGTTCCGCCTCAGCAGGTGAGATGCAGGTATCGCTTCCGGGTTGGCAGGAAGTGCCGGTTGCCGGGCGGAACCGGCGTCGGGCGCCGGCCGCGTCCTGGCGAATATTTCTCGTGGCATGGCCGATCGACGCCCGCTGGCTGCTCTAGAATCGTCGTAACGCACGCCTGACGCGCCCGTGAAATCTGCCACCAAGAAGTCGCGCTCCCCAGTCAACGGCAAGGCCGTCTCGAAAGCCACGCTTAAGCTGCGCCTGCTGAAGAGACTGAAATGCACTCTGAAATACGAGAAGGTGGCGTGGGCCTCGGGCGCCAAGCTGGTCGCGGGCGTCGACGAAGTCGGCCGCGGATCGCTGTTCGGCCCGGTGGTGGCGGCGGCCGTGATTCTCGATCCCGCCTACCGCATTCGCGGGCTGCGCGATTCCAAGCTGCTGGACCGCGAGACCCGCGAGAAGCTTGCGCCCCGCATCCGCGAGCACGCGCTGGCCTGGGCCGTGGCCGCCGTGGACGTGGCCACCATCGACCAGATCAACATCTACTGGGCCTCCAAACGCGCCATGGAGGAGGCCGTCGCGATGCTGGGGCTTCGTCCCGACCATCTGCTCATCGACGCGCTGCGTCTCAACTGCGATTGCCCGCAGACGCCTATCATCCACGGCGACGCGCTCTCGGCGTCGATCGCCGCCGCCTCCATTGTGGCGAAGGTCGAGCGCGATGCGATGATCAGCGCCTGGGCGCCGGCCTTCCCCGAGTACGGTCTTGCCTCCAACAAGGGCTACAGCACTCCGAAGCACTTGAAGATGCTGCGCGAAAAAGGCCCGACACCGCTGCACCGGCTGTCGTTCGCGCCGGTGTGGACATCGTCGGCGCCGCAGGAGGTGCTGGAATTCATGCTGGAGGAGGAAGCAACGGACATTTCAAAGGACGCGGTGGAGGCGCTCGCCGATCCCTTAGAAGATTGACCGAATGTAATGGCCTGCCGCGTTGAAGAAACCGTTTGCGACGCCGGCGCCGCAAGACTACCTGCGCTGCAACCCCTCCTGCGGGTACTCGCCCGGGTCTCGGACCGCGCGAGCCCCTGGGTGCCCTCCGTCAATTATTTCGCGCCGATGAATGTTTTGAAGCCGCTGGAAGCGCCCTGCATCCAACCCGCAGTCTGGAAGGAGGCGAGGAAAATGTATAAGCACAAGGTCCTATTTGCGATAGTCGCGATTTTCGCTGTGGGCGTTCTTGCCCTGAGCGTTTCCGGCAAACCCAGCGCTGTAACTGGATCGTGGGAAGTGGATGCCCATCACTCCGCGGCGCAGCTTATCACCGACGGCACGACGAACTACGGCAAACAGAAATTGGATTTCACCCTGGGTTTCGGCAGGCTGAACGGCCTGTTGAAAATCGACGATGGCGATCCCAGCAAATCCAGTTTCATGTTCCGGTTCTATCCGGCTTCGAGCAGCACGGCGCCCGTCATTGCGGAAAACGGAAAGTTTCTGGAGCAATGGGCGATGGACAAGGCCAACCATACAATGGTGTGTTTCCATTCCACATCGGTGCAGCGCACACCTGACGGCAAGGTGCAAGCCACCGGTGTGCTGACCATTACCCGCGTCGACCGCAACGTCGATATCGAGCCTACGGAAGCCTACTCCGGACCGGCCTACGGGCCTCCCATGATCCATCGCGTTTCGAAGGAAGCTACTTTCGTTGTCGACTTCCCGCCGGCCGATGAGAGTACAAAGAAAAGCGGTGAGGTCGTGGCGTTGACATCGTACAGCCTGTACCGCGAGAATTTTCCCCAACTGGTGAAGTCGGTAGTCAGCTCCTACTGGCCGCCCGTGGTCCAGGACGAAAAATGCGTAAACCCCTCCGCTGGGACTGAGGACTATCGTGGCTTCCGCTGCACGGGAACGTTTATGGAAGCTGCCGGACTTCCCTCCGGCCCCGGCCCGCAGAATGTCGAGGACTACTCTGGCCCGCCTTCGGATTACAACGCGGTTATCGGAAACCACTTGACCATCGTGCTTCGCATGCGGTTGATGGCCCAGACGGCGGGAGTGCACGCGGCAGGCTTGAATTAAATAAGTGTGTCGCGGATCGCGATGGCATCGCCGATGTACGGAAGACCTTGCGTCTCTCGTACATCGGCAACTCTCGCGTCGCCGCAATGGCCTGGCGGCGGAGAGAAGTCTTCCGCACGAGCCGAAAGTAGAAACACCAATCCACGTGCGTGGACGCGCTCTTCTGCATCTCTTGATACAGTAGACCTTAGCTCGTCGCGCGATGCCCACTGCCACGCAAACTGCGCCCGTCCTGGCAATTTGTCAAAATTGCGGCGCCGAAGTCCCCGCCGACTCCGCCCATTGTCCCGCGTGCGGCCGGCTGACCAGCGGGCGCTCCACCAAAATAACTGTCGCGGTGACGTTGCTTTTGATCGTCGCCGGCATCGTGCTCACGCAATACTTCGTCAACCTGCACCGGGTTACGGAGATGGATCTGGCACGCCGCTGGTTCAATCGCGGCGAAGAAGCCATGCGGGCCAACTTGCCCAAATTTGCCGCCGAAGCCTACCGCACCGCCCTCAACTATGATCGCGAAAACGACCGGTATCGGCTGCGTCTGGCGCAGGCGCTTATGGCCGACAATCGCCTGGCCGAAGCCCGCGCGCACCTGCTAAGCCTGTGGGAAGAGGAGCCGGCCAACGGCGAGGTCAACCTGACGCTGGCGCAACTGGAGGCGCGCCGCGGTAACTACAGGGAAGCGGTGCGCTATTACAACAACGCCATCAACGGCGTGTGGCAGGACGATCCGCGCAAACACCGCACCGAGGCGCGCTTCGAGCTGGCGCGTTACCTGATGCAGAACGGCAAGCTGCCCCAGGCCCAGGCCGACCTGATGGAGTTGCTGGCCGACGCCCCATCCGATCCTGCCGACCAGCTCCTGCTGGGACACCTGCTGCTCCAGTTGAACGATCCGGGGCACGCGCTCCAGGCCTACAACGCGTTGCTGGCGAAAAACGGCGGCGACGCTCAGGCCTGGATGGGCGCCGGCCAGGCCTACCTGGCCATGGGAAATTATGCTGAAGCGGAACATGCCAGTGCCAAAGCTGTGGAAAGCGACCCGAACCTGGAAGGCGCTCGCCAACAGCTTGAGCTCACGCGCGAACTCTGGCGCATCGACCCGTCCGAGCGTGGGCTGCCGCTGGCCGAGCGCGCCAACCGCGTTGCCAAGGCCTTTGACGCGGCTTCAGTGCGCCTGAACCAATGCGCTCTGGCGCAGAAGATCAGTCTTGCCCCTTCCGGGGTTGTTTCGCCCAGTGGCGGCTCCAACGCCACGACTGCCGGCACCCCCGCGAGTACTGCGCCCAACGCCCTGCAACTGCTCTATACGAGCGGCCTGCAAAAGCAGGCGGCGGCAACACCCAAGGCGCTGCGCAAAGACCCGGACGCGCTGGAGCCCACCATGCAGTACGTCTTCGAGGTGGAGCGTACGCTCGCCCCCATCTGTCCCAACATGTCCCTGACGGACCGCGCCCTGCTGACGCTGGCCCAGCATGAGAGTGAGACCTCGAAATGAGTCCGCAAGACCAAGCCATCGCCAAATCCAAAGACGCGAGCGGGATCAAGCCGGCGGTCTCGACCCCAACCCGGCGCCAGTACTGGAGCAGCTTGCGCGCTATGTTGTCGCCCGAACGCTTCAGCCTGCGCGAGGAGCAGTTCTTCCTGCTGCTGGCGGTCTTGATCGGCGTGGCTTCGGCGCTGGCCGTCGTCTGCTTCCGCATGTGCATCGAGTTCCTGCAACTGAAGCTGCTGGGCAGCGGCTTGCAGCCTTCGGTGCCGCGGGTATTTTTGGCGCCCATGCTCATGGGACTGGTGATCGCGTTCCTGGTGATCCGCTTCTTCCCGCGCGCCCGCGGCAGCGGCGTCAACCAAACCAAGTCCGCGCTCTACATTTATGACGGCTACATTCCGGTGCCCACCGTCATCGGCAAATTCGTCACCAGCGCACTGGCCATCGGCAGCGGCCAGTCGCTCGGGCCCGAGGACCCCTCGCTGCAAATCGGAGCCGGGCTGGCTTCGATGCTGGGAAGACGCCTGAAACTCTCCCGCGAGAAGCTGCGCCTGATCGCCCCCGTCGGCGCGGCCGCCGGCCTGACCGCGGCGTTCAACTCGCCCATTACCGCCGTGCTCTTCGTTATCGAGGAGGTCATCGGCCGCTGGACGGCCGGCATCCTCGGCGCCGTGGTGCTCGCCGCCATCTCCAGCGCGGTCATCGAGCGCTGGTTCCTGGGCGACGAGCCGCTGTTTCGCGTGCCCGCCTATCATCTGGAGCACGCCGGCGAGTTGGGCGCCTACGCCAGCCTTGGCGTCATCGGCGGCTTCGCCTCGCTGGCCTTCGTGAAGTACATCGGCTACCTGCGCCCCAAGCTGCGCACCTTGCCTCCGTGGACGCAGTACTTCCAACCCGCCGCTGCCGGCCTGCTGATCGGGCTCATCGGCATCAAGTTCCCGCAGGTGATGGGCGCGGGCTACGCCTACATCGACCAGGCCATGCACGAGCAATACACCTGGCAAATCCTCGCGCTGCTGGGCGCGCTGAAGATTGTTGCCACCGGCCTGTCGTTCTCCAGCGGCACCCCCGGCGGACTCTTCGCGCCGGTGCTGTTTATGGGAGCGATGATTGGCGGCGCAGTCGGCATGGCCGAGCGGCAGCTCGTGCCGCATCTCGCCATCCCCGTAGGCGCCTATGCGTTGGTGGGCATGGGCACGCTCTTCGCCGGTATCCTGCGCGCGCCCATGACGTCGGTGTTCATGATCCTGGAGGTCAGCGGCAACTACAGCATCATTGTTCCAGTGATCCTCTCCAATGCCATCGCCTATTTCATCTCGCGGACCTTCCAGCCGACGCCGATCTTCGATCTGCTGTCGCGGCAGGATGGGCTCGATCTGCCTTCGCTGGAGGAGGAGCGCGAAGTACCGTTGTTGCGCGTGGAAGACGCGATGCGTCCGCCCTTGGGACAAACCCTCACCGGCGACATGCGCCTGCATGAGGCGCAGCAGCGGGTGCAGGGCTCGGCGCAGGAGTTCTTCGTGGTGGGCATGGGCGATGACGAGTGGTCCGGCATCTCGCGCGCCGAACTGCTGGATCTGCTGGCCAACGCCGACGTGCCGCTGGCGCGCGTGCTCGGTTCCCGACTGCCTTATCTACACCCCGATCATCCCCTGGATACCGCGTTGCGCCTGATGGGCGAGTGGCCGCTGTTGCCGGTCGTGCATCGCGCCGACGTGCAGCAGTTGCTGGGCGTGGTATCGCTAAACGACGTGATGCGCGCCTACCGCGGCGCGGGGGTAGGCGTCTCCCATGCGGAGCCGGCGCCGGTAGTGCCGTAAGGCAGTGGCCACCGGCCACCGGCCTTTGATATGTCGCAATACGATATAATCGTACCGCACCCTGCTTATGAACCAGCCACGCCATCTTTCCATCTCCGATTACCAGTCGCTGGCCGAGTTTCGTTATCAGATCCGCCGTTTCCTGCGCTTCAGCGAGGAAGCCGCGCGCCACGCCGGCATTGAGCCGCAACACCACCAGTTGTTGCTGGCCATCAAGGGAAAACCGCCGGGCGAGGAGCCACGCATCGCCTACCTCGCCGAGCGCTTGCAGATCCAGCATCACAGCGCGGTGGAACTGGTGGACCGTCTGGTGAAGAACGGACTGATCACGCGCACGCGCAGCTCGCGCGACCGGCGTGAAGTCCTGGTGAAGCTCACGCCACGCGGCGAGCGCGTGCTGGCGGAGCTGACGCTGCACACCAGCGCAGAACTGCGCTCGGCGGCGCCGGCCCTGGTCGCGATCCTGCGGAAGCTGGCCGCACGTCGCCGGACCGGCTCCACGCCCCGGCAACGCCTCCACCGCGCCACGGCAGGAGAGTAAGCCATGCCTGCACCGACCGAAACTCTCGGTGTCGATGGCGTCACTCCGCTGAAAGCCCAGCAGGAAGCCACGCGCTACGAAGGCTTTCGCACCGGGCTGCTTTCCGTGCTGGCCGCGCTGGTTGGCGCGCTGGCCGGCATCATCGCCTGGGTGCTCTACAACCTCATCGGACTGTTCACCAACCTCGCGTTCTATCACCGCGTCTCGTTCCTCTTCCACAGCCCGCGCGAGAACCACCTCGGGCTGCTGGTGATCGTGATTCCGGTCGTTGGCGGCATCATCGTCGGCATCATGGCGCGCTACGGCTCCGACAAGATTCGCGGGCACGGCATTCCAGAAGCCATGGAGGCGGTGCTCATCAACCGCAGCCGGATCGAGCCCAAGGTGGCGATCCTGAAGCCGCTGTCCGCCGCTATCGCCATCGGCACCGGCGGCCCGTTCGGCGCGGAGGGTCCCATCATCCAGACCGGCGGCGCCGTCGGCTCGCTCATCGGCCAGATGCTGCACATGACCGCGGCCGAGCGCAAAGTGCTGCTGGCCTGCGGCGCCGCCGCGGGTATGGCAGCCACCTTCAGCACGCCCATTGCGGGCGTCATCCTCGCTATCGAGCTGCTGCTGTTCGAATTCAAATCGCGGTCGTTCATCCCGCTGGTCATCGCCAGCACCATTGCCACCAGCGTGCACTTCCAACTGATGGGGCCGGGGCCGATGTTCCGGGTCGGCGCGCTCGACTACGGCCTGCCGCATGCGCTGCCCGCTTACCTCGTTCTGGGAGTGCTTTGCGGCGTTGCCGCCATCGGCTTCAGCAAGGCGCTGTACTGGACCGAGGACCAGTTCGAGAAGCTGCCCATTCACGACATGTGGTGGCCGGCGATCGGCGCGCTCGGGCTGGGCATCATCGGCTATTTCGTGCCGCGCGTGCTGGGCGTCGGTTACGACACCATCTCCGACATCCTGAACACCAAAATGCTGCTGGGCGCAATGCTGGCCGTGATGGTCTTCAAGTCGGCGGCGCTGGTCATCTCGCTCGGATCGGGTACCTCCGGCGGACTGCTGGCGCCCATGTTCATGGCCAGCGCGGCCATGGGATCGGCGTTCGCCATGATCGTCGACAAAATTTGGCCGGCGGCCAATCTCGCGCCGGGAGCGTTCGCGCTGGTGGCCATGGGCGCAGTCTTCGGCGCTGCCTCGCGCGCAGCATTCACCTTCATCATCTTCGCCTTCGAGATCACGCGCGACTATAACTCGGTGCTGCCGTTGATGCTGGTAACGGTCATCGCCGACGCCATCGCGGTGCGCTACGCCAAGAACTCCATCATGACCGAGAAGCTGGCACGCCGCGGTCTGCGCATCCATCAGGACTACGAGCCCGACATCTTCCAGCAGGTCACGGTAGGCGAGATCATGGCGAAGGAGTTCGACGTGGTACCGGTAGACATGCCGGTCGCCGAACTGGCCGGACGCATCGCCAAACACGATCCCGCGGTGACGCACCATCAAGGCGTCTTCCTCGTCGATGGCAATGGGAGATTGGCCGGCATCATTACCCGCAGCGACATCATGCATGCGCTGGAGAAGAATCCCACGGGCACGATGACCGTGCTGGAGGCGGGCTCGCCCAATCCCGTGGTGACGTACCCGAACGAAGTTCTCTACGACGCCGCCACCAAGATGTTGCGCTCGAACGTTGGGCGCCTGCCGGTCTGTAGCTGGGAAGAACCGGGACGTCCCGTCGGATACCTGGGACGTTCGCAAGTGATGGCCGCCCGCCTGCGCCGGCTGGAGGAAGAGCACATCCGCGAGCGTGGGTGGCTTCGGGGACGAAAGCCGGCGTGAAAACCAGTTGTCAGCCGTCTTCCTGCAACAGCATGCGGACCTGATTAGTGAGCGGGTCGTTATACCTGTAGCGCAGTCGGCCGTCGCGCATGATCTCAACCGTTACCTTGTCGGGATGGAGCGGAAGCAGTTGAATCGGCCAGCTTCGGCCGTCCAGGATGATCTCCGAATAGGCGTTGCCGCGCAGTTCGAGATGGCCCTGCATCATCTGGCGCCACTCGAAGGAAGTCTGCTTTGAGTTGGGCCGGGTGGCGATGAGCTGGTGGATGGGATGTTTGGGCGCAAGATCTTTGCCGCCGTCGTCGAACTCGCGATAAATGCCGAGCGGGAAGGAAGCGACCAGCTTCCCGATCACGCTGACGCAGGCATACACGCAGGCAATGCGTTTGACCGTATCCGCGGTGATGCGGATGCCCGTCGATGAACCTGCGCCCACCGTGTAATACCAGTAGTCATCCCAGGGCGCGGGAGCTCCGGACGATCCGCCTTCCGCATCGGCGCGCAGGCGGGACATGCCTTCAAGAACAGACTGAACTAAACCCATAGCAATTAAACTGTGATCACCACGCGAACTACACAATTGCTTCCGGCGAGATGGCGATATACTTCTGTTGTATGCGTCGCTCGACGGCGTTGATGCTTACGGCACCCTCATTTGCGGCACTTATTTGCGCTTCGACGCTACTTCGGCCGTCCATCCTCGGAGTCTTCTTAGCGCCTCTCATCTTTGGTGGTATCGCACTGCTATTTGTTGCGTGCGCAATTGCGTCGAAACACCGCGAAGAAACGCCTCGCGCCAGTTGGGTGCTGCTAACCACTGCGAGTGTCGCTCAATTAGTCATACTCATCAGTTTGGGGGCTTTCCGGGGATGAGCGACTGGATCACTTTGAGCGAAAATTTCCCCGATCAAATCAAATATGCGTCTGTCGCGAGTAGGGTCGACCTCAAGCTACTGCAACTAATCACTGGGCGGCGTCGGAGGATTGCGGCGGCCCGCACCCAGCAGGAGAGCGAGCCGGATCAGGCCCGCGCCCGCGACAATCGACGCGACCGCATGGGAGAAGTGGGCGATGATCCGCATGCCCGTCGATGAGCCTGCGCCCACCGCGTAGTACCAATAGTCATCCCAGGGCGCGGGAGCTCCGGACGAGCCGCCTTCCGCGTCGGCGCGCAGGCGGGTCATGCCTTCGAGAACAGACTGAACTAAACCCATAGCCATTAATCTGTGGCGTGAGAGCGCCAGCTATCATTGGTTGCTGTTTGGCGGGATAATGCTCCCATGCGCGTGACGCTGATTCTGCTGCTCGCGTCCTGCCTCCTTGCGCAAGGTGACGACCACGGCGAAGCGAAGTGGGCAACTGCGACGGGTCTGCCTGTCCAAACTGTTCATCGCTTATGGCGCTCGCTCTCTCATTTTGCAGATGAGAGCGATGACGACTCGCAAATCGTGTTGGTCGATACCCGGAGCTTAGCTGGCCATAACCAACTGAGACTGTTGAAAAACTAGCGGAGAGTGGTGAGATCTGGGCGGGGACGGCCTAGCTCAGAGTTTCCCTGCGGGTTTAGTTGCTTGCCGTGAGCCCATCTCGCTTCACCCGAGCTGCACGAGTGTA
>Ga0335085_10002305_pt1 | contig 36124 bp, 30 predicted proteins | sample Lox_Sample_45_FD_206712 | JGI IMG/M metagenome (GOLD analysis project Ga0335085, IMG submission 206712) | Soil microbial communities from Loxahatchee National Wildlife Refuge, Florida, United States - Lox_Sample_4.5 | ecosystem: Environmental > Terrestrial > Soil > Wetlands | place: USA... | reverse complement strand
CGTACTCCACTCCAGCGCTGGTCGCATACCTGCAAGTCGCGTTCTCGTCGGTCATCAGGCTCAACGTTGTCTGGCTCGTCCCCGACGCAAGCAATCCCCCCGGCTGCCCGCCTGCTCGCAACGGTGGAATCATCCCCGCAACTCCGCTTGCTGACAGCGCACCGGCGGAGAATGAGGGGGTCTTCACCGTCGGTCCGCCAAATACCGCATCCGCCATGCCCGGTTGTCCCGTCGCGTACGTCCCGTCTGTGAAGCTCATCATTTGCACTCCGTTGAAGTACACGCGGTGCGTGTTTCCCTCCGATTCCAGCCGCAGTCGCCGTGGCGCGACGCTCACATCCGTTTCCGCCGACGCCAACATTGTGAAGCTCAGCGAACCGCCGTCATCCACACGGTACAATCTCAGCTCGCCCGCGTACGCGATCGCCAGATACCCGCTTCCATTCCCTGCTCCCTGTACCCGCGTCATCACTCCCACCCAACTCCCACTCCCCGGGTCCTGATCGTAGGTGATCTCCGCATACTGATCCGCACCCACCATCGGCGTCACCAGCCGCGCCCCACAGTTGGCCCCCGTCGTATACACCCCGTTGTTCTTCTTCAGGCTGCACCACGATCCCGGCTTGTCCCACATCCCGTTCTCGGATAATGGATCTTCTGCTCCCGCAAAGCTGCTACTGAAAGTCCCCCCTCTACCGCTCGACGTCGCCACCGAGAACGTGATCGTATAATCGTCTGTGTTCGCGTTTCCCGCCCCGTCCTGGCACCGCACGTAGTAGCTGTAACTGCTGCCATCCACTAACCCTGACACTTGCGTTGAATGCGCCGTCCCCCCAGTGCTGCTGAACGTGTTCGTCATCGCTTCGTACTCCACTCCAGCGCTGGTCGCATACCTGCAAGTCGCGTTCTCGTCGGTCATCAGGCTCAACGTTGTCTGGCTCGTCCCCGACGCAAGCAATCCCCCCGGCTGCCCGCCTGCTCGCAACGGTGGCCCGCCTGGGGCGCCGAGCGTTGCGTTATCATCCAGATCGGTGACCGCACCGTCCAGCCAGCCGCTATTCCAACTGTGCGCGCGAACTCCTCCTTGTACCCAGGTGTGCGGAATCGAGGCTGCCGTGAGCTGATCGTGCAACTGATTCATAGCCGCCGTAAATACAGCTTGGTCTCCACTGATCCACAAGCGGTTTTCCCGCTGAAACATTTCGGCGGCATTCGAAATAAGGATAGGGATGTAGTAGAGGTCAAAATTCGCCTGGGTGCCAAAGTTCAGCGGCATGTCATCCCACGAGCCGAACTCACTCATTTGCGCGGGAGAGTCCCAGGCAGCCGCCGCGCTGAAGATTCTTGGATGCCTGAAGATTAACGTTAGGACGCCAAATCCCGACTTGCTAAAACCGATGAGACAACGCTGTGCAGGGTCGCCGGCCGCGAAAGTGTCGCCGAACGGGACGAGGTCCTCGACGATGAAGCTCTCCATGCGGCGCGTTGGGTCCGCAACGTTATCGGCGTACCAAGGATCATAATTAAATGATGGTGCGATTAGTGTCATGTTGAAGCGATTAGGAACATCGAGTAGTCGCAACTCTTCCAGCCCGTCGCTGTATGTGGACGAAAGCTTAGTGACCCCCGTCTGCACCGGAAGCACATACAAAATTCGTCGAGGCTTCCCGGGCGCAGGGTTGGTGGGCTGTAGAACGCGAACCACTTGTGGCTGCGAACCCTGGTAGACCGATTTGACGGGATAATATTTCACTCCGTTAGCGTCAACGGTCGGGTTGCCGATCGTCATGGAAGAAGTCTGAGCGGATGCGTCGGGTACCAGAACCAGGTAGGACAAACAGAAGACCGCGAAGAGCAAGACGGTTAACCACGCAGTGCGTTCGAAGTTTGCGACCTTCGCGTAAGCAACGCCACGCAGGAACTGGCGAGCAGTTTTCTTGTAAGGCATATTGCAGGCGGAGATTGGTTGTCTCATGTGATTGCCTAACTGGGTTTCGAGGGGAGGAGAAAGAGGGGACAAATAGGTTAGCACACCTACGTGCGATCAGTAACCGAAATCTTTGGGGTTGGCACCCGCTGCCGACAGCGCAAAATCACGGAAAAGCAGCCGGGGTTCGTGGTGACGCCCGCCTCCGACGCTGACTTGGCCCTGTCCGATTCTTTGGCTCACAAGACCACTTTACGGCAATGGAATGCCTCGGCATATCCGCTCTGGGCGTTGCACTCCATTCCACGAATCCTCATCAATCCCAGAAAGGTACTTTCTTCAAACCATCGCTTCGATTGCTGGGACTTAAATACCTCCATCAAATAGCGAACTTTCTTTTGAGAGATGCCGTCCGCGAGCGGGACATAAAAATTGGGCTGGCTCAGATCCCCATCATACTTAGGAATTTCATATTCCAAGACCAAATGATTCCGAAAAGTGTTCCACGTCAGCTCCGACACCAAGCGGTGGTCTTGGTGAGAATCGTTTCCAAAATGAGTAAGCACCAAGTCGGGTTCGACCTGATTCTTCAGACCTTCAAAGACTTCCTTGATTTCGGCTCCCACGAAAGGCATGAAGCCGTCTCGAAATTCTTTGAGAGTTGGCCCACTCAGAGTAGCCGATACAGTGAAGAGGCTTGCTCCACGTCGTGCCTCGTCTTTTCTTTCGCCGATTGCACTGAAAACAACCCAATGAAATATGGAACCAGGGTATTGTTCCGCAATGCGTAGAATCGTACCGCCGCAGCCAATTTCAATGTCATCAGAATGGCATCCGAGGCAAAGAACTTCCAGCGACTTCCCACGCTTTCCGTTTAAGCTGATGTCAATCATGGGGAACCGAGTGTTCTCTCCGAAAGTCACAAAGGTCTACGAAAACGGATGCCGCAGAATATCAAGTACGAGCTTTTGAAGTTCGACGACTCCCTTTCGAACACCTTCGCGATTTCTCCACCATGAGTCTGGATCAAATTCTGAGTACGGCGAATTTTGTACGATCACACGAATCTGGCATCCGTGCAAGGAGCGGCGGATTATTCTGTTCAGTCTTCTCGAGTGGTCTGATGAAGTAACCAGTATTACTGTACGATATCCGTGCTGTTCAGACCAAATAGGCAAGATGTCGCCTTCTTGTTCGCTCCCGGATGTTTTTCTTGGAATCTGTTCGATATTCTGTACTCCTAATGAATGAAGCTCGCGAGTGGTCACAGCAGCGCGGTCCTCGTAGGGTACCCCACGGCGAAGGAACTCTCGGTCCACTTCACTGGGAGGATCGCCGAAAACCGCCACCTTCGCACTCACACCTCGATGAACGAGATCCGCAGCTTCCAATGCGCCCGCGCCGTCGGCATCGATGGCAACTACAATGATGTCAGCCATTGCCGCCGACTTTGGAACTACCAAAATATGCCCGGCCATCGTCAGAAGGCGCACCCTGCTGGCTGGTATCCACAAAAGAACCGTGGCTAGCAACAGCCCGGCACAAACGACCTGAAAAAGCCTTTTTAAGATGGATCTCAAAGGAATCTGCCATCAGTCATGGCATCCTGCTGCAGCTTACACCTCCAACGCTGATTCCCCTTCCAGGACAGCCGGAATCAGCTTTATGAGTAGCGTCTTCAAATCAAATTTCATTTCCGCTGGGTCTGTGGGGAAAGCGACCAGCGGGCCAGTTGCTCATTCCAGAGCTCATCGACTACGCCTCGCTTCGGTTGTTCGACGTCGGCAAATGAAATGACTTGGTCTTTGACTACGTCGTGCCTTAGCACGCAATTCTCAGACAAGCTGAGTGGCAGCGCGCCGATGTTCCGAGCCGCCGGGGCGTTTTCAATGAGGCCATATGCGCAGAACCCGCCAATCCCATCGAGCCGCTCCCCAGCCTTCATGTCTTGTTTGGCCAGGGTAATTACCTCGCATACGGGACCGTCAATTGGCGTGACAGTCGCATCTCCGAGAATGGCCGCACTCCCGATGGTCGAAATGATCTGTATATGAGGCAAGTGAAACGGCGTATAGAAAACGTAGAAAGGCCCATCACCCATCTTCACGTAGCCAAGTTGCGCCTGCTTGAGGGGCCTATCCTCATAGACAATTACGAAAGCGCCGGTATGTGGTGCAGCGCCGAGGGCGTAATCTACCAATCCGGTGTTGAGCATCTGATCCGCTGGAAGTAGTTTGGCCATTTCGCGAACGTGCTCACATGCCGGTCCGTACATTCCACGTCGACCAGCCGCGAAGCCAGTTCCATTCGCGAGAATGGTCGTCTCCATCGAAAGTTTCGTTGCGTCTGCAAAGGAAGTTACTTTTCTTGGGTTCTGGTCGTATTTCAACGCGAAGCTTTTCTGGGTTTCAGGGGTCCGATAATGATCGACCATTCCCTTGAGGTTCCCAGCCGCTACGGGACGAAGACCGGTAGAACGGAGATACCGTAGCAGCGTCATTGCGACTCCGGGTTCTTCCCCGTCAGTATGCGTGATAACAAGACCCGCCTTCTTGGCTTTGGCATTCAGAATCGGACCGAGAACGGAATCCAATTCGGCGTTTACCAGCACGACGTGTTTGCCATGATCGAAGGCATCTAGCACTACTCTAGCGGCGTACTCAATGGTTCCGGTGCCTTCGATGATCACGTCAACAGCGTCGCATTTGGTGACAACCGACGGATCAGTCGCTAAAACAGGGACTCCGTGATTGATCGCCGCCTCGGCATCGTGCGCCGACTCCGGACAGCGCCATTCCGTAATGCCGGCTTCGCGAAATGCCCTTTCTCCATGTTCCGGCGTGCGGTTTGCAATAGCGACAAGTCGAACTCCCGGTGCCGGAGTCGCGAGTTGAAGAGCAATAGCACGCCCGGCTGCGCCCGCCCCAATGATTCCCACCCGGATCGGCTTAGCATCTTTTTCGCGTTGTTGAAGTGCGGTATCAATGTTCATGTTGGACTCGTTTCATCGAACAGGGGCCAATTGCGGTCCTGTTCAGAAATAACTGTTGGAACTAATGGCCAGTTGATCCCAAACGCGGGATCATCGTATCGCACACCTCGAGCTGCAGAGGGCGTGAAGTACTGCGAAGTCATGTAAAAGAGGTCTGTTTTGTCCTCGAGGGTTTGGTATCCGTGCGCACATCCTTCGGGAACGTAGAGCATTTGGTAGTGGTCCGCTTGTAGCTCGACGCAGTACCACTGCCTATACGAAGGGGAACTGGGTCGTAGATCTGCCACAACGTCAAAAAGCGTCCCTCGAGTACAGCGTACCAGCTTCGCTTCTAGTGCCGGTTCGACCTGAAAGTGCAATCCACGTAGTGTCCCCTTCTTGAAACTGAATCCTGTGTTGGCCTGCACTGGGACAAAGCTGATGCCCTGCTCAGCAAATTCCTTGACGCACCAAGCTCGTGAGAAATGGCCGCGATCATCTTTCCTCAAAATCGGATCAATCAGGAACGCGCCGGCGACCGACGTCGGCGTGAAATGCAAAGAGGAACCCATTTTCTTGCTAGCCCTTCGGATGCTCAATATAGCAGTAGGAGAGACAGAAACGAAGACTGAGAAAATATTCACAGGCTAATGATTTCGCGTTCGTTAAAACCCTCTGCGGAGCTTCGCGTCGACTCGCCTATGCCATATGACGATAGAGAAGTTTAGAAGCTACTCTCAACAGAATGGAGGGTAGACGGGCAGACCAGGCCGAAACCAGAGGACGCCGCATAAATGCGCCGAGACGCGAACTATTCGCTGTCTTCGCGGGATAACGATAGTAGGTCAGTGTGGAAGCAGCAGCGCCCATGTGCTCCTTGAACGCGATGAGACCTTCCTGATCAGAATCTGACCGCCCCAGATCGAATTGCACTGCGCCATCAGATTTCGCACGCTGAATGGTTTCCCAAAACAAAAATGGCATCGGTCCAAACTTGTGCGATGTGCACTCAGAGCAGCCATATTTGTATACGAGTGTGTCCTTGTACCGCACCGTCAGTATGCTTGCAATCGGCCGCCCATCTCTCAAAGCAAGACGAACCTTCAAAGTGTCACCAAGAAAGTCACGCAAATTGCGGAACCACGACAACGGTTGAGCAGGCATACCGTGTCTTCGGCGAGTGAGAGCTTGTAAGGAATAGAACTGATTCAGCAGTTCGTCGCTAGTGCCTTCAGAATAGACCAGCCCTTCTCGCTCTGCCCGCCTGATTTTTCGCTGGACGCAGCTCTTATGGAGACGATCAAAGAGTACAGACAGCGGGCGACGTAAATCCAGCTGATGATGGATGAAAGTTGCGCACTGCGCGAAACCGGTCTGCCGAAGCCACGAAACATCACGCGTTACCGACCTGAGTTCGATGTAATTGCAGTGCTCTCGCTCAAGCAATTGCGGAAAAACCTCCCAAATCCCGCGATTGGCTTCCTGACGATCGACCAGGGGCTGGCAGTGGTCTGAAAACGGAACTGAAACTAAACGAGAGCCGGTAATCCAACTCTGGATACTACAGAATGGGATCCCGGCTGTGATTGGCTGGTTTGGGGCGGATGTAGTGAGGAGGAGGGGTCGATATCCATACGTGGCATGAAGCGCTTTCAGCCAAGCTGAGCTGTGAAAAAGTGATGCGTCAGGATGCGCCCGCAGGAATTGTTCCCAACGTTCGTCTTGGGTCGGATCAATGCAATAGATATCCATCGTTGCTGCGGGAATTGGCAGCATTTCTTGAAATGTCGCTGAGGTGGGGAAACGATTCGATCTAGAATGATTCCCTGTCACTGAGACTGAATATTCACGTTTCCACTGGATACGGTCGCAGACAGGGTCCTCGCAGTGTTAGCATCCGCATAATCGGCAATTCGATACATCACCTTCCCGTCCACCAGGGAGGCAAATGCCAGCCGGGCTCTCTCCTTCCCCTTACCTGTGATCTGCCAACCCTCCCCGTCTTGCACCAACTGCAGCTCGCTGCGTTCTCTCCACCAGCGATTTACTTCACCGGGCAACGCAATCCAAATCGAATTTGTGCGCCTAAGAGCTTGGATGTGCTGGAGAAGCTCTCGATATAACTGGCACTCGGTCTGTTCGCGAATGTAATCGGGATGAACAATGAAACTGATCAGACCGTGGTGAGCCATGATCGTTTCGATCTGCTGTTTCCAAAGATCAATCGATTTTGCCGAGAGAACATGAAGGAGCCCGTGATCTTGTATTGTTGTGAGCGGCAATTCCAGTAGATTTCCAACAAAATAAGGCTTTACGGTGCAGCAGCCACCGGCCTGCGGCTCCAGATGCGATACGGTCGGGACCGACATGTCATATTTGAAATCCAGCATCTGGAACCAGTCCTGGTTGCGATGCATCGACCCAGAACGAAACCCAATCGCATTATATCGTCGACCGTATTCATTGATTCTTCTGGTCCGTTTTTCGAACAGCTCTTTGTGCTCGTAGAGTCTGCCGTCGTGGTCGAGGTCATGGATGTTTAGTTCAAAGCCTCGAGCCTTAATTCGAGAGGCCAGTGTGTCGAAGTCCGTGTAGGCACCCTCGGGAATCAACTGGAATGCTGCCTTTATGCCCCACGAGTCATCAAGCTCCATTAAGAAATCGCACAGGTCAGCTCCCTTCTGCTGCTCGACGTCATGCGTCATGATCAGTGCGCATTTGTTTCCATCGGGCCAGAACCAAATGAAGGGTATCTCTTTGTAGCCCGATGTATGGAGTTTCAGTCCCATCAACTGTTCAAGAACCCGGTCGACAGAGCAATCAACTGGCCAGTGCGGAAATGTGTATCTCAACCGCTGGCGAAACACGAGCCGCTGTAGTCGCTTGCGAACGGAAAGTGGAAAAACGGGACGCAAAAGGTAGTAAATCGTATGCAGTAAGACTTCGCCGTTACCGCGGGCCACATACCGCTCAAGGCGAAGATTTCCCACCACCTCATCAGGATCAAAGCGAAGGCAAATCTCCCCCGAACTGAGGGACTGGAGAGGTGGCGTTGCATCAGATTCAATTGTCTTGGGAGAGATGCTCGCTTGATCTCTGTCCAAACTGCCATAGCAAATTGCGGAGCCGAAGCGGAAGAATCCTGTTGACGTCGAATGGTGAGGTAGAGACTGGAAGATGGCAAAATTGGCAGGGCACCGAAAATAATCAAGAAACGTCCGAGAGGGGTCGTTAGTTTGCTCTGAATCCTTAGGCATGAGTGTACAGCGCGTACCCGCCAGGGTTAAAGTGCCACGCGTGTGGTTTACCTGAGCATCATCGATCAATATTGCAGGATCTTGCAAATTTACGCCCGTTACGGAAGTTGTTGAACCCAAATGGTTCGACTGCCGCTTTTGATGATTTCACGCTATTCCGAGCCACGAGAGGATATGTGCGCTGCCTTTGCATCCGCCCCACCCTCGGAGGCTGCTTTCGAACCGGAACCGGCGGATCGCTCGCTCGTACGTTCGTGAACTATAGATTCGTAGTTCTCAATTTGGGTCTGGCATAACTCGCTCAAATCTTCGCCTCTTTCAAATGCTCGATACCAGGTGACTATCCAGTCGAGCGACGATTTCAATGGGAGCGCAGGATACCAGCGCAGATCCCGGTGTGCCTTTGAAGCATCCAGCTTTAGCAGATACGCCTCATGGGGATGATGGGCTGTGTCACGAACCCAGTTTGCCTGGTTTCCCCACAGACGGACCAACTCGTCGGCAATCCATGAAACGGGCCGGGCGTCGTCATCGGAAGGTCCGAAATTCCAGCCAGTAGCCGATCGCTTCGGCTCGCTCGAAAGCTGCTCGGCGAGGAGAAGATACCCGCGCAGCGGCTCCAGCACAAATTGCCACGGCCGAGTCGCGAGCGGATTTCGAATCAGACAGGGCTGGCCTGCGAGAAACGACCTGATCAGATCAGGGATTAATTGATTTGCTGTCCAGTCGCCTCCTCCGATCACATTTCCCGCACGCGCGCTAGCGATTGCGACTCCGTGACGATCGAAAGTATGTGGAGAAAAATAGGAGCTACGAAACGCAGATGTCACCAGCTCGGCGCACGCCTTTGAGTTCGAATATGGATCATGCCCGCCCAAGGCATCGTTTTCACGATACCCCCACACCCATTCACGGTTGTCGTAGCATTTATCACTGGTGACATTGACTACAATGCACGGCATGCCCAATTGTCGTAGCGCTTCAAACAAATTCACGGTGCCCATCACGTTGGATGAGTACGTTTCGACTGGATCGTCATATCCGCGCCGTACCACAGTTTGTGCCGCCATGTGGATGATCACATCGGGACGACACTTGGCAATTGCTGCCTTCAAAACCGACATGTCTCGAATGTCTGCGCAAATCGACTGAACTACACGCTCCACCCGAGCCTGCTCGAAGAGATTTGGGTCGGTGGGAGGCGTCAACGCGTAACCGGTTACCTTTGCCCCCAGGGAATTGAGCCAGAGAGATAGCCAGCTACCTTTGAAACCTGTATGCCCGGTGAGAAAAACCCGGCGATCTCTCCAGTATTTACGGTTGGGCATCATAAATCTTCAAGCGAGGTAAGACCAACAGAGCCGTGATTTCGCAACCTTGCCAAGCTGCCCTCACCGGGCATTCGTAAATCAATTCTTCCTTGATCCGCTCATTGGCGGACGAACCTACTTGTGCGAGCACACAAAGAAGTATTCGACTGCAAGCAACCGACTGACCACGGGGATGTTGAAGTTCACGTGCATCTGAACAGATCCGAGTGCGTACCGCCCTGGTTGCTTTTGTCGCCAGTGATGCGATGCCGGAAAGGATCTGTCTACCTTGAATACTTTGCTCAAGTTATCCGCCATCGCCTGGATGGACTGTACATTGTTGTAGTTCGGCCACACCAGGCCTCGGTAATGACTAAAGTTGATGTACGTCATCAGAAATTTCCCGCCAGATTTCAAACATGCTTTGATCTCCTGAAGCTTCGCATCCTGGACGCGTCCCATGTATTCAAAAAAACCAAGAGCGGTAACGAAATCAAATTGCAAGCCATCGTACGAGATCTCGTCGTTCGCCAAGTCGAGTTCTCGGAAGTAGGGGGCTCGCTCCTGAATGGCAATATCAATTCCACAATAGTTGATGTTCGGCGCCAGAACCGTGCGCAAAGCGCCCGGACCACAGCCAACGTCGAGAAGGCTGCATTCCCTCCCTGCCGCCAAATCGCTGATCAGCCGCCCGCATTTGCGCAGGCGAAAACTTACCTCTGCGTATTGCCTGTTCTCAACGATCCAATAGTCTTTCTTGCGAAAATTCTCTGTACTTTCTTGAGTGGAATTCACTGCAGTTCTTCTCCGATTCGGAATCTGTTTGGTTATAAGAGCGCGAGAAGCGCGACGTATTGTTCGTCCAGCTGGGTGCGGTACTCCGCGGCTTTCTTGCGAATCGCCGGCTTGACCGCGTCGAGTTCAGCCTCGAGGTCGAGAAGTTGTGTCTTGAGCTTCTCGACATCCAGTTCCGCCATTCTCTGGTGGTACTTGCGCAACCCGACTCCTTCCAGCAAGGAGTCGCTCTTCGGATCGTAGGAAATCGAAATCGCGGGAATATCCATCATCAGGCCCAAGAGAAGATTATGAAAGCGCGGTGAAACGACGAGATCAACCTGGGCGATCTGCGCCAGCAATTCGTCCACGGTGACGGCGCCCTCGTCGCGTACACCGGCTTGGTCGTAATGCAGTCCGCGGCTCTCCAGCAGCACTTTCAGATCGTCCCTCACCCGGCAGTCGTGACGCGCATCGCCTTGGAGAATACGCACCTCGTAATTCCTGCTTACCAGCCACTGGACGAAGTCAGCCATCTTGCCCAAGTACACGCTATATTCGTGCCCGTGTTCCGTGGAGTTAGCAAGATGAATGTCGTAGTGATCCATCATGCCGAGGCCAATCCTCATCCGCCCTGTGCGCGGCGTGCAGCGCGGAAACATGGACGGTGGAAGGCTCCAAGCGAGATCGGGGTAGACGTGATCATGGCTGCTGTCGAAACATTGCCGAGCGATTCGCTTCTTTGAGAATTCGTCGCGAAAACTTCTGAAATCAGCGAGGCTAAGCGCACGCCGGATAAAGAACCGGCTAAGTCGTTCATACAGGGGGCCAACACCCACACTGATAAAACACACCTTGCATCCGGCGAGTTTGGCGGCCATGGTCCACAAGAACACGTGATAAGGGAATCCCAGAGAGGAAGTGCTGTAGTCGGTCAGCATCCCCGTGCCGGTCATGAAAACAATGTCAGTGCCGCGTAGGCCCTTTACGGCGGAGATCCAGTCTCGCATCTCGCCGGGTATGCGGCGAAACAGAATGCGACCGATCTTCGCAAGTACGCCGCTGCGCACGTGTTCGAAGTTCTGTCGCGTCACGGGCAATGAAGGGAGTTGATGTCGGTTCTCTGTATCGTCGGCCTTGAAGGAGATGGCAAAAAACTCTGCATCGGCACCCAAACGCTGCTTTGAGTTGTAGTGTATCGCCTGTAAAGTGCACTCATTCCCCAGGTTCTGGATTCCGAAAATGCCAAACAAACCGACCTTTCGCTTCTTGCTCGCCACTGACCCAATTTGTGGTTGACGATGGCTTGTGATCGGCTCGATTTGTGTCACGGTGGATGTCATATTGCGCCACTCCGCTGGACTAAAGTACCTCGAATCATGTTCCACGCATACATAGCGTTTTCTCGTGAGCGACGGAAGGGCAGCATCAGAATAGCGCCGCCCACAATACCGATCGGAGTGCATAACAACAATTGCAGGGCCGGAGCCATGTTCTGAAACGCCATTCGTGCCAGCATGGTCATCAAATACACGCTGGCCCACAGCGGCAACTGCGAAAAGAAGCCACTCCACAGATCCGAAGTGCTCACAGGACCGCTTCTCCCAGCGATGTAGTACACCAACGGCATCCGAATCACCATACTGATAATGGCGAACGATACGATGATGCCGAAAGGTCCCCAATGCAAACCAAGCAGGTAGGCTGCGACAGTGATCAGTCCTCCCAACGTATGGTTCTGTAACTGATCGCTCCCACGACCTTGACTCTGATAGATCCAGGAGACTGCGCTGGACATAGGGGACGAGATCGCCACCAGCGCGAATGCAGAAAACAAAGGGACGACTCCTCCCCACTTAGACCCAAGGATCACCAGAACGATCGGCTGGGCCAGAGCCAGACAAAGGGCGGCAAACGTGAAGGTGACCATTGCGAGAGCGCCGTAAATGCGCAGAAATGCTCGGCGGTATCGCTCGGGATCACTCTGCAGACGTGCGAGCACTGGATCGAGCACAGCGGTTACAGGCGTAAACACCTGATCGAGCGGCCGTTGCAGGAGCACCGCGGCACGGGTGTACAAGCCTAAAGGTGCCGCTCCGAAAAACCGGCCGATCAAAATGTTATCGCTGCTGACCGACAAACGCCCGACGAAATCGGCTACGGTAATATGAGCCCCGAAATTCAACAGCGGACGTAAGCCGCTGTTCCGCCGCGGCAGGTTCGGACGCCAACGGGAAAAACTCCAGGTTAAGAGCAAGTCGGTGGCAGAAGTGGAAACCTGTTGTGCAACGAGGGACCAATACCCGAAACCTCTCCACGCCAAAACACACCCTATCAGAAATCCAACGAACATCGCGGTGACGTCGATAAGAGCGAGGGTTGAGAATCTCATCTGACGAGTCAGCAACGCTCGGTGCTGAACAGCAGAACCGGTTAGGAGGAACGTCAAGGACAGTACTACCATGATGCCGGCGATGCGGGGATCGCGATAAAACTTCGCAACCAGAGGCGACAGGCCAACACCGATGAGGGAAGCCACACTGCCGACGGCCACATTAATCCAGAACAGATTCGATACCTGCTGTTGCGTAATATGCTCACGCTGAACTGTGGCAACAGAGAGGCCAAGTTCCTTGAAGATGCCCACGAGAGCGGTGACACCCAAGACCATACCCACCAGGCCGAACTCCTTGGGCTCCAACAAACGTGCCAGGACCGCTGCCGCGGTGAAGTTAAGGATGAATTTAGCGGCCTGCGCGCTGAAGGTCACGAATCCTCCAGAGACAGCCCGGCGTCCGATGTTGTGGAGCAGGTGGTCGGTACGAAGATGCTTTGCCTGATCCTTAACGCCGGTCGCTTCCTGCATACTGGTCGCCGGACTCGCGCTCACCAAATTGCCTCCTGGAACAGATAATCAAAACGATTCATGTCGGTGTTTCTATCCGCACCGTGACTACAGAGTCATCTTCCCGATTGCCATCCCATTGGAATGGGCCTGGACCCGTGCAACCGAAGGTTTTGCTCCGTCTTTGGCCCACACGTGCCATGGCGCCGCGCCCTTAGACCAGAGGTCTTCGAGCTGCTGACGTTCTTTGAACGTGTCCATGCAAGCCCAAAAACCCCGATGCCGAGCGGTAATGAGTTGTCGCGCCGCGATCAGTCGCTGGAAAGGCTCGTCCACCAAGTCCTCCCCAGGATGGAGGTAATCGAAAATCTCCTTCCGGAAGACGAAGTACCCTCCATTAATCCAAGTATCCGAAGTGCCGGCGTGGTTGATGCCGGTCACGCAGGACTCATCATCCGTTTCAACGAGATGGAATGTTTGAGTCGGCGGCACGGTGATGAAGCATGCGGTACATCGAGCGCGCTGGAACTGCCCAATGAGATCGTTGAGGTTCAGATCAGTAAGGCCATCGACATAATTCGCAAGAAACACGTCTTCGCCGCGAAGATGTTCCCGGACTAGCAAGAGTCGCTCACCGACCAGCGCCTTGGCGCCGGTATCAACAAACGTAATCCGCCAGTCGGAAAAGTCACTGCCCAAGAGTTCAACCCGATGCCCGCCATCAGACAGGATAAAATCCCGCGAAAGTGCCTCACTATAGTTGAGGAAGAAGCGCTTGATCGATTCCGCCTTATGGCCAAGACAGAGGATGAAGTCCTTGTGCCCGTAATGGGAGTAGTACTTCATCAGGTGCCAGATTACGGGGGCGTCTCCAATAGGAACCAAGGGCTTGGGAACGTTGTCCGAGTATTCCCGCAAACGGAGTCCCTGACCTCCACAGAAAATCACGACCTTCATCTCAAGACCTCCGGATCACTGAGCTCAATCTTTGTTATCGGTTCGCGAACCACACACCTACCCCGTTCTCGTCCGCACTCGTGTCATTCCACAGCGACACAAGCGCGCGTGGGCGGCTTTGATCACCACACGCAGTTCCGCCACCAAGTGTGCCTAACACCAGGGAACCTGAGCTAAGAGGGGAGTCTGCACTGAGAGAGCTTGCCCTAAGTGCGAGATATTGCAACTAGTATACTTGAGCAATTCGGCGTGGCGCTATCAATTTCGGAGGAGAATATTTTATCTCACCAACCACCACTAAACCTTCGCGAAAGCTGCCACTGCGGTACCGTCAACTTGCGTCGGCAGTACGCGCCTGTTACGGGGCCGGTTTAGCCAGACCTGCCAGGGAGCGCCCCCTTTGGACCACAGGTCCTCTAGTTGTTGCCTTTCCTTAAACGTGTCCATGCACGCCCAGAATCCTTCGTGCTTAATCGTCATGAGTTCGCCCGCTTCGATGAGCCGTTGGAACGGCTCGTCCACTAGGTCCTCGCCTGGGCGGATGTAGTCAAAGATACGCTGCCTGAAGACAAAATAGCCGCCATTAATCCAGCGCTCTGAAGTGCCGGCGTGGCTGATCCTGGTGACGAAGGAATCTGAATCAGTCTCGACCAGATGGAACGTCTGCGTCGGAGGCACGGAGACGAAGCAAGCCGTCTTGTTTGATTTGAATAAGCGGTCGACCACCATGTCGAGATCGATATCGGTCAAGCCGTCGACATAATTGGCCAAGAATACTTCTTCTCCCGCGAGGTGCTCCCGGACCGACATTAGGCGTTCGCCGATCAGCGACTTGGCACCCGTGTCGGCAAAGGTGATCCGCCAGTCCGTGAAGTCCTTGCTGAGGAGTTCGACCCTGCCGCCCCCGCCAGATAGAACGAAATCGCTCGATAGCGCTGCGTTGTAATCGAGAAAGAACCGCTTGATGGCTTCAGCCTTGTGCCCAAGGCAGAGAATAAAGTCCTTATGGCCGTAGTACGAGTAGTACTTCATCAAGTGCCAGATTACAGGCGCATCTCCGATTGGTACGAGGGGTTTCGGAACGTTCTCCGAGTATTCCCGCAGTCTCATACCCAAGCCACCGCAGAAAATTACGACCTTCATTCCTTTGACCTCCCCGGAACGTTGCGTTTATTGCCGTTTTAATTCGGCGACCCTACCTACACGAGAACGCCGGAGACTTGTTCCGCCAAGCCGTTCAACCGTTCTTTTCTCTTGTCCACCGTGGGCAGGGGCGGCATTCCCGCAATCTTCAGCACCGATTCCCAGCGGTACACCCAATCGTGATGCAGGAGGCACTGCAGCATGTTCGTGTGACGGATCCGCTGCTGCCGTTCCGGCTGCTTGTCGAGTTCGTGAATCACGGACACGATCTCGTCTGAGGTAAACGGCACTTCGATGACGACGTCTTCCCAGTTGAAGATCTTGTCGAACTCAGGATTGTTGGTCCGCATTCCGATCATGATTGTGCCCGGCGCCGCCGCTTCAAAGTATCGGTAACCGAACTCTGCCTGACCACCTGTTGCGGAAGGACTGTCGAACTTACCAGGACTCACGATGAAGTAGCGACTCCTCTTGGCCAAGTTCGCGAACATGGCACGATGTTCATCCAGGTTCTGGGCCGCAAGAGCATTGATCGTGTCGTAAACGTAGAACTTCCCTTCTTTTTCCGCCATGCGCATGAGGGCCTGGTGCGTCGTCGGCGCCCTGCGGCCAATGCTCAGCACGTCAATGGAGCGTTCCGGCGGATCCGGATAGGGGCAAAACCGCAGCGTGTCCACTCCCGCCGGCAGATATTGTCCTCTTCCTTGGATCACTTCCTGGAAGGGGCCATTGGTGTTGAACATGAAAACCACATGATCGAATTCCTTCAATACCTCAAGACAGCTCTTGTACAGAGGCATCTCGTGTACATAGAATTCGACCAGCCAGCACACCGATTTTTTGCAGCGTTCTTTCCAGCCTTTTAGGGCTTTCAGGTGCAGCAGATCCGACGGGATATCGGCGATTGTGAAGAACATGTCATAGTCCTTCTCCACCGTAACCTCTGGTACACCGGGGTTGATGGGGAAGGGTACCGATTTTCCAAGCTTCAGGGCTGCTCTCTTGCGAGTCGGATATGAGGAATTCCGCTGTGGCTCCAGCAAATCCACCGAGTCGACCTCTTGGATAACTTTCTGGAATTCCTGGAGAGGACACCGCCACACGACGTGATCAAAGATGTTCCGGTGCGAAAACATCAGGATGCGGCTGTCTGCGCTATTTCGACGATCATCGGTAGCATTCATAATTCTCGGCCTCTGTTACTTCACCAGCGCTTCGTCTTGTTTAGCGTTTGCAGCGCGCTCGCCAGGTTTGCACACACTCGGCATGTCTCGCATAAACACGCGCTCGTAGGCGGCGAGGAGATGCGTGACCGAGTACTCCCATGCCAGTTCCTTCTGCACACGCTGGCGCCCCAACTCGCCCATCCGCTGTCTTTCCTCGGGATGTTCCAACAGCCACAGAATCTTACCTGCAAAATCTGCCACCAGATCTTCGCCGCTGCAGTACAGCGAGGAGGCTCCGGCGCTGAAGCGCCCTTCTTTCATATCGAACTGGACTATCGGCCTGCCGAGTGCCATATATTCCATAATTTTAATCATGGTTGAAATGTCATTCATCTTGCAGGGCTTGTCGGGATTGACGCAAACGTCGGCAGAAGAAAGAATTTCCAGTAGTTCTTCGTCGGAAACCCGGCCCGTAAATGTGATTACGTGCTCCAGACCCTTGTCCGTGACCATTTTGCGCAGGCCGGCAAGTCCCGGCCCGCCGCCCACACACGTGAAGTGAACATCGCACCGACCCTGCTTGAGAACGTGCTCTGCCACTTCGATTAGGATGTCCAACCCTTCCTGGATACTCATCGTGCCGACGTAGCCCACCAGATACTTCTTCCCGAACTTTCTGGCTGGATTCGGAGGGACCGGCTTGAAGACACTCAGATCTGGGCCATTGCGCACGACAAAGACACCACTAGGGTCCAAACGCCCACGGGTTACCGCCAGATCCTTGTAACTATTGTTCGTCACCATGACTACGTCGCTTGTGACGTAGGTCAGCTTTTCCAGCCAGACCTGTACTTTGTAAAACATGTCTTGCCTGTCGTACTTGGACAAGTACAGTTCCGGGTTCGCATCGTGGTGATCAAAAATGTATTTGACTCCGAAGAGCTTGAACGGCCAAGCAACAAGAAAAATGTCGTCTGGCGGATTGCAGCCCTGGATCACATGAAAACCGTGGCGGAAAAAGATGTACCAGGCGAAGAGGAACTCCCAGAAGAGCGCAAGCAGGTACTCCAACACATAACCCAGCGCACTGTTGCCCTCAGTCGGCATGGGATGCCGGTAGATGCGGACCCCGTCCAGCAACTCATAACCTCTCGTGTAGCCCTTCCCTTTGGGACACAACACTGTGACGGAGTACCCATTCTGCTCCAGAGCGATGGCTTCTTTCCACACACGGCCGTCGAAAGGAACGGGCAGGTTCTCAACGATGATTAGGACTTTCTTTTTCACTGCTGCCTCGGTCCGAGTGCTCTGTATAGCCCTGCCAGTGCACACAGCATTGTCGCCTGTCCCCAGTGCAAGGTTGGAGTGCGATTCACCAGCCAAGAAGAATATCGACGATAGTAGAAGTAGCCAGTCCGGTCCTGCATGTGATCGATGGTCCAATGAGCAACCTTGCATGCCAACGCGAGACTGTCGGGATCCACATCTCGAAAAAAGACCAGCGTGTCGATCGCCTGAGAGCAGCACTGGATGTCGATGGGCAGGGTCTTACGGTCGTAATAACGAGGCGTACCGTCAGCCAGAAAGAATGTCTTTTTCCAGTAGGTATACCCCTTCTGCGTAACATGATCGAGGCGGTGATCGCCGCTAAACTGCTGGTAGAGTTTGAAGCAGTCCAGGACATATGCGGTATGGAAGTTGTCGACCCAGTGCAGATTGAACCGCTCACCGTAGTACCAGGCGCCGTTGGGCTGCTGGTACTTCGCGGTGTAGCGCATGGCTTGTTCCGCCAAGGACCGGAATGATTCATTGCCCGTGTGCGCATACCCGCGCGAGAGCAAGCTTGCCGCTAATGTGTTTGAGTTGTGAACCACTTTGTTTGGAGCAGGAACATGCGCCGGAATATATCCGATACACAGCGCGTCTCCATCTGCGAACTGTTCCAGATCCCGGCAGATGTGCTCGCAAGCACTCACGGCAACGTCTAAGTATTCTTCGCGACGCCACGCATCGTAGGCTTCGAAGAACGCATGCCCGATCAGCGAGGTCCAGACCACTGTGGGAACACCCTTCGGCAAGTAGAAACTACGCGACTGATAGTCAAAATGATTTCCCCAGCACGCACCCGAATAACCCGAAGTCTGATGTTCGATGAGCCACTGCAACGCGTCTTCCGCTTTTCGTTTCCAACTCGGATCCCCGGTCGCCTGGTGCAAGCGCAGATAGCCACGGGCAAAGAATCCCATAGCCTTCGTGGAGTGAGCTTTGGGTACGCCAAAAAGGGGCCGCAGATTCAGAGGAAAGCGCCGGATTCCCTGCTGCAATACTGTACGCAGAAAGTCGCTCTCGAAGGTGAGCGGACGCAGGAAGCGCGCCTCCAAACCGTCAAATGTGTCATACCCGCGAAGCTGATTGCGTTCCAGCCAGTCGGACAGCAGCAGTATGGAGGAATGGATTTTGTCCCGCGTGTGGTCTGCTCCGACGCGAACGCCGAGTTCGTTACCAGCAGATACCATGGTACTTGCCATTAGTACTCCTCTGATCATGAATGCGAACGAAGTCAACCAGAAGCTGGTTGTCGCGTAGCTGCTCCGGAACGTTTTTGAACTCCGGGTCCTTGTTGCCAATTACTACCGTCTCTGCATGTTCCAATACGGTCTCGATGCGGTCGACCATGAGCCGAGAGATGTGGGGTATTCGATTGAAAATGAAATCGCGATTGGCGCCCACCAGGCTTGCGAGTTTCACATTGCGGTCGTAAATGCGTAGGTCGTAACCCTTACCGAGCAGCCGCTCGATGATCTCAATAAGCGGGCTTTCGCGCAGATCGTCCGTTCCTTCCTTGAAACTGAAGCCGAGAACACCGATCCTGTGATGGCCGTTCTCCATGATGAGCCGCAATCCGCGGTTTACTTGCGCTTCGTTACTGGGGAGGATCGAAGTGAGAATAGGCAACTGCAAATCGTGTAGCTTGGCCTGGTAAGTCAGAGCGCGAAGATCTTTAGGAAGGCACGAACCTCCAAACGCAAATCCCGGCTTCAGGTAAGCACGAGAAATGTTTAATTTTTCATCGCGACAGAAAATATCCATTACTTCGTGGGAATCCACCCCGAATGCCTTGCTGAGATTTCCAATCTCATTCGCAAATCCGATCTTCAGCGCATGCCAGCAGTTGTCCACATACTTGACCATCTCCGAGGTCTCGATCTCAGTGCGGATCAGCGGTGCCTCAAGATCGGCGTATAGAAACGCGAGCATATCACCACTCTGTTTGTCGAATTCACCGATCACCGTCTTCGGTGGAAACTTGAAATCCTTTACTGATGAACCCTCCCGCAGGAACTCGGGATTGTGGCACAAGCCGAATCCGCTGCCCGCCTTCTTTCCCGAAAACTGTTCCAAAACCGGAATGACGAGATTTCGCACGGTGCCCGGAAGCACGGTGCTGCGAACAACGACGAGATGCCACTCGCTCTTTTTCCGCAGTGCAGTTCCAATTTCCTCACAAACCTGGCGTACAAAACGCAAGTCGAGGTTTCCGTTCACCTGACTGGGAGTGCCGACGCAAATAATTGAAAGGTCGGTGTGCTCGATGGCCTCCTTCGTGTCAGCCGTGGCGCTTAGGCGTCCGGACTTCGCGGATCGGGCAATGATTTCACCGATTTCCGCTTCGATTATGGGAGAGTTGCCGCTGTTGATGAGATTGACTTTGGTCTCGACTGGGTCAACACCAATCACCCTGTGGCCCTCGCTGGCGAAACATCCCGCCGAGACAGCACCTACGTAGCCAAGCCCGAATACACTAATTCTCATGCTTTATTCCTTTGGCTCCCGGTAATATCTTGGTAGAAAAAGCATAGCCGATAGCCGATTGGACGACGTCATTTGCTTGCGTAAGCACGGGTACTTTCGTCGGGAGTATCACTGCCGAGCGGTACACGAAAGTGCTTCTCCCATTTGCGGAAATCGTCAGCTTCGATTCCGATCTTTCGTGTACTTCAGTGCTGTTGACCGCATCAGTTTGGGTGATACCCTGCCAAGTACGGGCATACCCGTGCGGATCGAGCCTTCCCCTATGCAAGCGATCTATCCCAAAGATCTGGCGTGTTTTGTGGGCCGTAGACGAGTGCGTCGTACAGACTCGCTGGTGTCCCGCAGCCAAATCATCTGTTTCAAGAATCGCCGAGGAACAAACCAAGAGGGCAGGCCCGTGGGAAGCGACCCGGGGCGAACGAGGGGGGACAGCCTCTTCCTCATACTGTTCGGTTGCGTTAACAGGAGAATCCATCAAATGAGCTATCGCCTTTTGTTTTTCTTGGTTTTGTTCAGTGTCAGTGTTCAAGCCCAGAACTGGTCTGGCATTCTTGATCCATCGCGTGCTGTTGACTGGTCTCAGGCCGGCGTTCAGGGCGGAATTCCCTCGGCGTCGTGGACGCAGTGTGGATCGACCATTCCGGCCGGAGCAAGTGTTTCGACCATTCAGTCCACCATCAATAACTGCGGTGCCCATCAATACGTACTGCTCGGGGCAGGAACCTTCAACCTCAATAACGGCTTGACCTTGAAATCGAACGTGGTGTTGCGCGGACAGGGAGCCGACCAGACCTCGTTAGTCTTTACTAACAGCATCGGGTGCTGGTCTGGTGGGGCTCTCGTCTGCTTTAACTCTGATACTACATGGGCTGGAGACCCAGGTTCGCCCGAGACGCAGTGGGGAGGGTCGCAGGCAGCAACTTGGTCTGGTGGCTACACTCAAGGCACAACCGGCATTACTCTGACGAACGTCGGCAGCAATGGGATTGTGAACGGGCAGTGGATCACACTCGATCAGGTGGAAGCGACCTCTGATAATGGTAACCTCTTTGTCTGCTCCAATACTTCCACTCCATGCTCGCTTGAGGGTGGCCCTGTAGCGAGAGTTAGCAACGGTACACGCTCGCAACAGCAAGTCGTGCAGGTGACGGCTGGCTGCTCCAGCAAATGCAGTGGCTCCGGCCCGTTCACGGTCACAATCTCTCCCGGCATCTACGCTCCGAACTGGTCGACCGGACAGCATCCTGGTGCGTGGTGGATTCATCCCAATCAATATGCCGGATTAGAAAACCTTTCGCTGGACGGCACGAACAGCGGAGACGAAGAAAACATCGGCGTGCTCAGTTGCGTCAACTGCTGGGTCACGGGTGTGCGCTCAGTGAATTCGAACCGCGACCACATCAACTTCGCTCAGTCTGCGCACATCACTGCACAGAATAACTATTTTTACGGGACGCAAAACGCTGCTTCGCAGAGTTACGGAGTAGAGTTCACCTACTCCAGCGACAACTTGATTCAGAACAACATATTTCAGAAGGTCACAACGCCTTATCTTTCCGGGGATGGTGAAGGGGAGGCGTTCCTGTATAACTACACGATTTTCGACTACTACAATCAATCCGCAGGGTGGCTCATTCCAGCCGTCAACAGCGGGCACGATGCCGCTTCGATGTACAACCTCTACGAAGGAAATGTCATGTCGGGCTGGAACGCCGATGTTTTCCACGGCACATCCGGAATGAACACAGGCTTCCGTAACGCTTTGCCCGGATGGGAACCGGGGATTACACAGGCACGGTGGCCCATATACTTTTCGTCATATGTCAGATACCAGAACATCATCGGGAACGTGCTGGGCATGCCGGGAATTCAAACCAGTTGTTATCAGCAATTAAATACCGATAACAGCGACCCTTGTGTTTTCACATTTGGAGCGGGGAATACAGAAGGCTCCGTTACAGTTCCTAGCGATAGCAAAGTCGGCACGACAGTCATGCGATGGGGAAACTATGACACCGTCAACAAAGCTGTAAGATTTGTCGCCTCGGAAGTGCCCAGTGGAATTTCGCCGTATGGCAATGCCGTTCCGTCCAGCCAAACTCTTCCGCCCTCGTTTTACTACTCTTTTACTCCGGCATGGTGGCCAAGCGGAAAGCCATGGCCGCTGATTGGTCCAGATGTGACCGGAGGCAATGTTGGACAGTGCTCCGGAGGCACCTACAACCACGCTTTCGCTCTATCCTCAGGTCAGTGTTCCGGAGGAACATTTGTTGCGAATGTGAATGGCGGGCATATGAACAGCAATCCCGCAATGGACTGCTACTTGAATGTCCTGAACGGACCGCTAGATGGCTCTGGAGGCGCCCTGACTTTCAACGCGAACGCCTGCTATCCCTCTTCCGGTAGCGGAGATAATCCTTCGCCCCCGTCGGGCCTGCAAGCTACGGTAAATTAGCTAGAACGCCTGTGGCCCCGGTTGCTGGACGAGGCCCTACGGAATGACCTGGATCGTCGCGGTGGCTGTCCATAGCGGCAGCCAATCGCGGCGGGACCAGCTCTGGCTTTGGCCCCTTCCGCACAACCCAGTTGAGGATTCTGGTCGTATCTTGCGCCTTCGCATTCCAGGTCAGGTGCTCCCGTGCGTAAGTCATCCCCTGCTTTCGCACTTCAGTGAGCAGGCTACGGTCTATTGCGAGCTGGTTGAGAACGCGTCCCATCTGCTCAACGATATCGTCTTCATTGCTCATCGGCACTTTGAACCCGATCTTCGGAAACACGGTATCGCCCGGCCCACCGAAGTCCACAACCAATGGGACCGCTCCAGAAGCTAAGGACTCAAATACCACTCCGCCACCAAATTCCCGGACAGAAGGAAACACAAAGACATCAGACTGCTGCATCCGCTTGAGGACCTCGGCGTGTGATAGCCAGCCGCTGAAGCAAACGGAGTCTTCGATGCCAAGGGATTTCGCCAGTTCCTTGAGCCGATCTCGCTCCGGGCCGTTTCCGACCACAGTAAAATGGGCCTTTCCGTTTTTCAGCAATGGAGCGGCCGCGCGCAATGCGAGATCACAAGCTTTGCGCGGAACCAAGCCACCGACGAAAATCAAGTTCAGCCTATCGCTTGCTTTCTGCTGCCGGGTGTCCTCGCAACATAGCGAGCGGTGGATGGCATTCTCCGGGATAAAGAACACTTTGTCGCGGTATGCTGAGAACTCAGCACGCGTGTTGGAGGACGCGACGATGATTGCCGCCGCATAGCGATAGGTCGAACGAGCGAACGGCAGATAAGCGTACATATATCGCAGGCTGGACACCCATTCCTTTTGCTTCTGGAGCTGACTAAAGCCCGGGGGCCATGGCAACCCTCCGTTGATCGGCCCGATAACGAACGGAATCTGCGTCTTCCGCAGGAAAAAAGCAAAGGGACTGGGCAACACCGCTGTTACTGGAACGACCCGCATGACTGCATCAAACTCATGGGCTAAAATCCGCCTGCGCATCTGCCGCCACGCAAACCATTCGAATGCGACCACAAAAGGATACGAGAAGGCCGTTAACGCCTGCGACTCGTAATTAGACTTAAAAATTCGCCGAAAAGCCCACAAGCGCATGCGCTCTAGCATGGCCATGCGAACCACCTCGATACTTCGGAAATTCGCCTTCGCGCTGCGCACCCGATCTTCAACTGGAGAACCCACCACCAAAGTTACATCATGAATTTCGGCGAGCGCCGCCGCATGGGAGTATCCAACGAGCGGTACGCTGACGTCCGTGGGGTCAACATTCTGTCCCAGTATAAGAATTCGCAGCTTACTCATCTTTTCCCCTAATGAAAAACCCCTTTGATCAATTGCGAGGTGAACCACCTCACGTGCGATTCGTTGTTTTGCGGCATGTGTAAGCCCAGTCGATCATGCGAACGGTCCGAAACCGTTGCGACGAGGCTCTGCGTAGCCAATATGCCGTCGCTGGGCTCATTCAAAACCGTCTTATTTCGTGCGTCGCTCTTAACCGGAAGTTCCTCTAAATCCGAGCCCATGCCGACCGGAAAAGTCGAGGACCCCGAAATCCTGGAGTACTCGCTGCGCATCACGCCGGACAAAACTGCGCTAGAGCCCACGATAGCCACAATGAGGAAGATCCATGCAGGATTCATCATCCGAAATCCGGCCTCCGTGACGCTGTAGAAAACCGAGATAATCATAAACCCGATAAAGAGACTTCCGAGTTCAGGATCGCGCATGAGAGCTTTAACGGCCCGCTTGTAGCCGCTGATAAGCACCAGCGCAATCAGGCAAACACCGATCCATCCCAGGTTGAGGTAAACCTCGATGTAGCCGTTGTGCGCCTCGTTTAGGTCTTTTACCAAGGCGGCATACCAGCCCAAGCGTGACATCTGTTCCCGAAACAGCAGCGCGTTCGGGCTGATCCAGAAACTCTCGAATCCGGCTCCCACGAGCACGTTGGGGACCACGGGAATCACGGCCGCCCAGATATCGGTCCGGCCGCTCATATTGGATTGACGACCGAGCGCGCTCGCAACGTCTCCCGTGCCCAAGAACAAAGCGGCACCCGACGCTACAACAATCGTCAGGCACATCGCATGCACCCAGGCAGGTCGCCTCACGAATGCGCGGCGACTCAGCACGAGAATAAGAACTCCCCCAATGAGAAAACATACTTTGCACGTCGAGCAGTTGGCGGTCATCAACAGCGCGATGCCAAACGCCAGCAGCGTCCCCTGGGCCAGCAAGCGCCTCCCACGATTGGGCTGCTGCTTGTGAACCATGAGCGAACGCACATTCCACAACAAGACCAACGAAACTACGAGGACGATCAGGCCGAGTGCGTTCTTGTTGGTAGTGACGCCGTAATTTACGAGCATGCCGTCAGTCGTATACCCGCGGCCGAGCTCGGGGTAGTAGCGGATAAAGAGGAACGACGTCGGTAACAGGAGCATCCCGGCACGCGACACAACGCGCCCTAATGCTGCGACTGGAAGAACTTCGGTAATGATCACTAGCACAATGGCTAAGTCGCCGATAGCTTTGATCCAGCGCTTGAACGCGATGTCGGGATGGTACGACCATGCAACACTGACGAGGCAGTAAACGAAATAGATCAATAGCGGCCAGTTGGAACGCAGCAGGGTCCGGACACGCTTGCGCCGGACAATCAAAACAATAACGGCGACTGCTAACAAAATCGCAAAAACGGCCGCATCAATGGGACTTCCTTCGACTGAGGTATTCTCGGTCGCCGTGACCCCGAACCAAGACGACAATGGCCTAGATCCCACGAGCGTCAGCCAGATACCGGGCACCCAAATAGCCTTAGACAGTCGGACGCTGCGGTCGCGATCGAGGTACAACAGACCGGAAATACCGGCGACACAGATCAGGCTGGCAAAGGAGGGATTCATTCTGAGATTCATGTGCTCCTCAGGGCACCGCACACTATCGGGCATCGAAGAACTGCCGGTGCAGCAACTCCAAGGTCAGCATCTTGTGAATGGCGGTCGTGTAGTTGCGGTTTCCCTTGAGATGACCATCGACGATGTTCTCGAGCGTCTTTCGCTGAACGTACGGACGCGAGAGCGCCAGAGGATCGAGCAATATTTGACGGACATACTCAGCTAGTGCGTCACGGTACCATACGCGAAAGTGCAGGAACTTGTGCCTGCCCAGGAACAGGCGCTCCAGGTGCAAAGAGGAGAGCATATAGTCGATCCCCGCAACCCACTGCGGCATGCCGTAATCGTAGGCATATTCCGCCTTGAATGTGAATTCGAGGTAGCGGTGCGCAGCGGCACCCAGCAGGGGGCCTCTGTCTCCGCCTACTCCGCGATCCGAAGGAATTTTTCGAAGTGCCGGGTTTCCGTCGGCGATCAGTTTGAGCCGCGGATCCCCATTGGTCGTGCTTCCCTTCGGAGCCCGAAACGCTGTCCGTACAAACTCGTTGTGCAAGTAAGGTGAACGGACTGTCAGTTGTGTCTGCTCCAGCGCCAGAATACCGTGGTGATACCAAGGCGATTGACGAAAAGCGGCGAACGTAACAGGGTGTACGCTGAGAACTGCGGCGTAGGTCTGACTGGCCTGGCTGATAGTTGCCATGAAGTCCGGATGGAAGAGATCTTCGCTGGGAGGCATCGGCTTGAACATCACCGCGTGGCGTATGATCTCGCTGCCGTACGTACCGACGACCTTCACGGGTGCGATCTCTCGAGCCTTCTCGCTCACGTAAAGATCGGCCGCCCGGTAAACGTCGCAGCCACCTTCGGTCAAAAAGATGCTCCGTTCCGCATAGTGCGGGAACCGCGTCAGGAAGTCGTTGGCAACATCGATCACGTGGTACGGTTGCTCGCACACATCTGCAACTTTTCTGGCAAGCCGGACATCCTGGCACTCGTGCATCATGCCGCCAAATGTGTAACAAGGAAGTGAACCGGAGGGACTCCGATGCAATGCCATGATGACCCGCGTATCTAAACCGCCAGTCAGGGCGAGCCCTACTTTCTGGTGTCCGCCGAAGACAGCCGGCAAAGCGTGCATGACCGAGGCGCGCAATTCTTCACAAAATGAGTCTTCGTTCAGTGGTTCCTGCTGCTCCCATTCGCGCGGCGAGAAATAGGAACTCTTCTTTTCCAGCGCGCCGTCACGAAACGTCCAGGCCGACCCTCCGGGCAAAGAATAGATATCTTTGAAGACTGTCCGATTCTCAAGAACGCAACTGCAGGCGATGAACTCTCCAAGCCCTTGGGAGGAGGGAGTTCGGAGGTCCGGCCGAGGGGCCAGAATGGCCTTCGCTTCTACCGCAAAGTAGAACGCATCGTCTCCCTCATGGTAGTAAATGCGGTGCATTCCGTACCGATCGTTAAACAACGTCGCTATTCCACGAACTCGATCCAGCAGCAAGCCATGAAACATTCCATTTAGCCCAGCAGGAAAACCTGATTTCTCGTAGGCGGACACCAGATATGACAGCGCCTTTGCCGGGTTTCCGTTTTGCCTCGCCGCACTGCCCTCGCTGGTGCAGTCTTCGCCCGAAAAGATCAGAGAGACATTTCCGCTCTTGTCGTGGAGCGGCATACCGTCAGCAAATGAGTCTTTCAGCGCCGTCCAACCGACGTAAGCTCCTAAAGCTTCGTCGCTCCATGTTCCCGTCGAATAGAACGGCTCATGGCAGACGGCTTTGAGCATTCGCAGCACTGTCGGCTGCGCCCACGATTGTGGCTTTTTCGTGATGAGCCCAACGATTCCGGGCATGGGCCTAGCTCGCCTCGCTCCCTCTGACTGACTTGTTGTGGATGGCTGTATCTGGAACCACTTGTCGGCTGTACCAATTGGTGCGTAGATCGCGCACCTTCGACATCAACGACTCTGGAAGCAGATCGACCAGTCTGTGGTGTAGGCGCAGACGAAGAGCAATCTTGCCAAGCGGCGTGAGAGGCACGAAATAGCGCGGAACGTTCATACGTTCGAAGCCGCTGCGTTCCTTGAAATCACTAAGACTGTCATGCTGCTTGTTGCCGTAAGCGAAGTTCGAATACACAAGAAATGCAATGTGACGCTTCGCACAGGAGCGCACAGCTTCTGCCACTAGCGCGTTCGTCGGTGCCTTGTCTCGTTCACTGACCAGCGAGACAATCTGCATCAGGCCCGCCTGGGTGCGTGTCTCATCCATCGTTAGCTTCACAAAGCCAATCAGCCTTTCGCTCAGGAATGCAGCTATGAATACGCTGTCTTCCAGGTAGGTTCCGGCATATTCGTGCATTCTCTCGAGACTCATTCCATAGTGCGGGAAGCGCTTTCCTTGACGGATGGGAGTTTCGTTGTAGATTTCCCACATACCGCGGACGAGCGTTTCATCGAAGGGTACTTCTTTCAGAACCACTCCGTGCTTGCCGGCCTGTTTCGCTTTGTTACGCGCCTTAAACCCGATCCGTTCATTCCACCAATCCTCAAAAGTCGTGATGGGGATGGCCGCGAAGTTATCCCACTCCATTGGATAGGCATACTTCGGCGACGTGTCGGGTAGTTTTTGCATAAAGGTAAACAGATCGATTCGTGCTCCGGATTTCCGTAACGCGGCAAGAACTGGCTCTGGGTCTTGCACAAAGTGATACTTCTCCGCATCGAGACGAGCGATGCGAACCAATCGGCCTTTGACCTTGATCTCTTTACCGCAAACGATCATAAAAGATATGGATTCCGTGGTGAGGATTGATAGGGTTATTCCGATTGAAGCAGATATTGGCGGAGAGGGGAAGGATTCGAACCTCCGGGTGGTTTGACCACCGCAGCCAATGTTCGGGCTGCTGCCTTAGCCAAACGGCGACCTCTCCGCATCCTGTTACATCCGTGCCTGCGCTCTTGAGCGCTAGCTTGTCAAAGAAGCGCTCACGAGAACATGAGAACCGCGACGACGGCAGTCATTCAACTGCTCGAAGATTGAATCCATAATCCGCGCCGTCAACAAGATTTCGCGATAGGGGATCGGCAAGGGCGCGTCTTCAGTGATGGAACGGTAGAAGGATTCGATTAGAAATTTCATACCCGACTTCATCTGGAAATCGCGAGCGAGAAAGGTCTTCACATTCGTCTTCAGATTTCCGAGATACTGTTTGGCAAAGACAACAGGTGGCACGAACTTTTCCGCATAACTCTTGTAACGGGTGCCCCGTAAGCGAATTAAGGTTTCCTGGTCGTGGTCCAAAACGAGTCCGTTCTTCGTTCCGTACAGCCGGAATTGGTGCAACGACGGCCTCATCTGGGAAGAGAATGTGAAGTACGCCGTTGTGCGCGACTCTTCGGAAACAATGACGCGTAACTCGTCGACAATCTCAGTTTCACCCATAGTCCGGAGGAGAGGACTCGTGAATCCATGCGCCATGACCTGCGGATCGTCCGCCGTCATGAACTCCGCGATCCGCGCAACACCATGGCTAATGATGTTCTGCAATAGCTTGCCAGGAAGTTTGCGAACCCAGTGTTGTTTGTCTCCGAGCAAGGCCCCCGCATACCCTGAGCGCGCCATCTCATAGCAGTAATAGCTCTCCATGTGCACCGGGCCATCGCCTAGATAGCCGCTCTGTACAAGCGCGCGCATTCGCCGAGCTACATGACTGAATTGGTCGTCATGACCCGCCGTGATTTTTAGTCCCTTGTCGTTAGCGCGCTCGATCAATTCCTGAGCTTCGTGCGCGTAAAGCGTAAATGGCTTCTCGACATAGACATGACAGTTCGCATCAAGACAAGTCTTTGCCAACTGGAAATGGCTAGCTGGAGGAGTCGTTATATGCACCACATCTGGGTGACATTCGCTTAACAATGCCGAAATGTCTCCAAAATACCGCTTGATTGGGAACCGGGCATGCAACTGCTGGGCCATTAAAGGCTCCCAATCGCAGACTGCCAGGATTTCGCATCCCTTGATCCGCTGGATCTGAGAAGCGTGAGAATCCGCGATCTTGCCACAACCAACGATGGCGACTTTAAGCACGGTTCTCCAGTTCCCTGCATGCCTCAAAGTAGCGCCGCAATCCCTCCACGGGTGGTACCGTCGGTTTCCATCCCAAGCGAGTTTTCAGCTTAACATTGCTATAATGCGTCTTCTTCCAAAAGGCGTGCCAGCGATTCCGGTTGAAAACAGGAGGTAATTGCCCCTCCGACCAAGTTGAATACTTCTCCCACAGATAGCACAGGCAGTAGCTCAAGACGTGTGGCAGGTAGATCGATCCGAATCGCTTCACGTTTTTCTTGTACAGGCGTAGGAACTTCCTGCTGGCTGGCGTGTCGTCATCGACCACATTGAAAACTTCACCGTCCACTCCCTCAGTCAGGCCAGCTAGGATGATTGCATCCGCACAGTTATCCACATATGTAAGGGGAATTGGATTTGATCCTCCTAAATGCAGGAACCATCCGAAAGTTCCGACGCCTACGCGACCGGTGATCGCTTCGTTACCAGGACCATACACATGGCCTGGACGCACGATGACATACGGTATTCCAAACCTTTTACCGTAGTCCATCACGATTTCGTCTTGTTTCACTTTAGCGAAACAGTATGCCTCACCGCGACGCTCTGGGTGTTCCTCGATGGGGCACGTCTCGTCCAACACGTTCCGCGTCCGTTTGTTGGCATTCGTGTAAACGGCGAATGAGCTTACGTTTACAAACCGCTTCAGCCGATTATGAACGATGCATGCATCAAGGAGATTTCGGGTCGTAACAACGGAGTTCATAAACGCATCAGGGTAAAACTTCTCTCCTCGCCCGGCCGCGAGATGGATTACGAGGGATACGTCGCGCATTGCCGCAATACAGTCTTCGGCGGAAAGTAAATTGCCTTGGAATATTTCAACTTCTGAATGTCCCTTCTGCAGACCGAAAATGCTAGCCTTTTTCGAGCTTTCAGCCGATGGCCTCGTCAAACACCGAATTCTGCAGAATCCACGTTGGAGCAGGTTCGGGACAACACTCTTCCCTACAAATCCCGTCGCACCCGTCACGAGAATCAGATCATTGCGACCTATGATCAAATCGCTTTTGCCGGATTGACTCATGGGAATGTCTCAGTCGGTCACGTAAGCTCCTCGGACGGGCTTGATGCCGACAAGGGCAAACAAACGACCGAGGTGATCAAAAAGCCTTACAAGATAACGCATGAATCTCGCTTGCCCTAAACATAAGGAGATCGGAAGCATTGCTACATAGGCAGGTACGGCGATGACCGACTTCACAACGTCCTTGGCACCGAAGGTAGGGTGCTTCAGGGATACTGCCCCCCGCAGCAGAGCTCTTCTCAGCATAAAGCCCCTCTTCCACCGCACAGGCGGCACAACTTCGTACACCACCGCTTCGTCACACCACACGAATCTGTAGCCCGCGAGAACTTTTCGACGGAAAAAGTCCTGGTCTTCTCCAGTTAAGAATTCCGGTCGAAAGGCCTGTTCACCGAAATGAAAAACTCGCTTGCTCAAGAAGGTATTGTTAGTTCGGCCTTTTTTGCCGTCGATGGCGGTGCCTGTAATGTATCGTGAGCGTTCATAAAACTTGCCGGTAACAACCCATCTCGGCGTACCAGGATCAAATTTTGGTTTCACGGGGCCCAGGACTCCATCGACGCCATGCGCGGCGCAGGCGGTGAACAGAGTCAACAACCAATTGTCAGTCGGGCACTCATCGTCGTCGATAAAAGCGATGAAATCTCCCTTCGCATTTTCGATCGCTTTGTTCCGCGCAAGAGCAATATTTTGATGTGGCTCAACGCAGTAAGTCACTGCAACGCCGGATTCCCTAGTGAAACTCCTTACGGCAGCTTCGGACGATCGCAGATGATCGTTATCGGCGATCACTATTCCATAAGTAAAAAGACCCTGGCTCTCTTGCCGGGCCAGTCCCTCGAGCAGAACTTTCAGTAATTCAGGCCTCTTATACGAACAGATACACACGCTAATGTGTGGGACAGGGTTCATTGGAGCCTGGGGGGATTCGGCCTGGCTTTCAGCAGCAGACATCGTTGTCGAAAATCTCACACAAGTTCCTTCTGGTCATCTTTAGGCGGTAAGGAAAAACCGGACATGATATTGATCCCCTCAATGTGATCGACGATATCTTGCCCTTGAAGGTAGCTGTATTCCCCTGGATTGGCGGGATGGGTTTCCACTTCGACGAGCGCGTGACGCGCAACCCGGAAAATTCGTCTCAGCCTCTCTGTTTCCATTGGTGCCAAATTGAAAAACAAATCGGTCGTACGATGCCGTTTGCTGATTTTGCGGTCTACGTGCGCCCTATATCGTCTGTTCAGCCAGTTCTTCTCTCCAGGTTCGAACGAGAAGTTACGTCGTACGATTATTCCAACTGGCAACAATTCTCCCATGAGGACATTGGCGCAAAGATGCATGTGATGATGGCCATCGACTCGTTGCGCCTTAAAACCATGCAACCGCTGGAATTCCTCCAGTTGCGCTTTCACAAGATACTCAAATGATGAGGTGAGCCGAGGATGATAAACAATTTGCGCCAAACGGCTCCGGCGCAAGAACCTTGTCACGCGCCGACGATGTTCTTCCAGCACGCCAGAAGCATTCGATGCAGAAAATGCGGTTGTCAAATTCAGATGCAAGCCAACGTCGACTCTATGTTCCAACGCCAGCGCCGCCGCACGTTCCGAATCCTCCATGAACACCATGGAACTGGCTGACGAAACAGTGCCCCGTTGGACGCAATCGAGAATTCGACTAGTCGTCATCTCGTCGCGTCCCCAATCATCGGCATTAACAATCAGCACGCCTGCAGATCCCAGCGGGTGCACAGGGCCAACAAGTGCCGAAGGTTTAACCTCGCTTGGTTCACACACATTTGAAGTAATGCTAGCCATCGTTACTAGCGTTGCGAGTGTATTTAGACTTCCCGCGCGGAAGGACCTCGGAACTTGCACGGGTCAGAGAGAGTGCCGCTCCACAATATCGGATTCACATGAACGTCCGGGCGGGCGTCGAATGTGTTCAATGGAGATATCGTTGGCGTTAAATAGGAACTTTTTCAGCCGTTGCAGTTGCTCGTGTCGGTGAAAGCCCATGAGTTCCATAGAGATCGGCCGCTCAACTCTCCGCAGCAGAGCCCCTAAATAACCTATTCCAATGGCTATGCCACCAATTACAAACGGCGCTTTCGTCATTTGATAGGCAGCACGGAAAAGTTCCCAGAGGGGGTGATTTCCCACAGCGTAGTCTTTCCGGCCGAGCTTGAATTTTGAGTTCAACACACTACCCCACTGCCCCGTACCCATAGGACGATGGTGAAGGCAAGTCATCTCCGTAAATGTCCTGGTCTTCCATCCCTTCATCCTGGCTGTGATTACAGCGATGTGATCAATAGAACCACCCTTTACCGCCAAATATCCGCCGATGGTTTCAAAGCACTCACGACGGAACACCTGACATGCCCCCGAGACATGTTCAATGCTTACAAAGCGGTAATCATAGGTAGCGCCTGACATTTCGCGGAAAGGAGTTCCGACGAGACCGAGGGTCGAGTCCGCCGCCAGCTTCCCCAGAAGGAAGGAGAAATATTCCGGTTCGAAAGAAATATCGGCATCCAGACTAGCAATGACATCATATTGGACCTTTTCCAGCGCAGCATAACCTGCGTTGAAGGCATAGACCTTGCCGGCAAAATGACGTTCCGCCCGCTCAGGTACCCGAACAAGTTCGATCCACGGATGTAGTGCCGCATGCTTACCCACAATCTCCTCCGTCGCGTCGGTGGATCCATCGCTGACAATGACCCATTTCCGTGGAAGAGTAGTCTGAGATATTACAGACTTCAGGGTGAGTTCAATAAATTCCGCTTCGTTCCGTGCCGGAGTGATAAGGACGTAGTTCAACAAGCCACTCATTCTTTGTACCGATTCTTTTAGTACTAGTTCGTTTGCTGTGCGCCAACCAGTTCTTTGGAATCAGTCTCGTTCGACTTTCCGACGAACCTGGCCATTTCCGTGACGACCGTTGCTTGCTGTTCTGCCGTTAATTGTGGAAACATTGGGAGCGAGACGATCTGTTCGGCAACCCGCTCGGTCACTGGGAAGTCACCTCGAACGTAGTTCAAGTGAGCGTAGGCCTTCTGCAGGTGCAAGGGAATCGGATAGTGAATACCGGTTCCGATGCCCTTGCCCTTCAAATGAGCCATCAGTCCGTCACGATCATTCGTGCGAACCACATAAAGATGATAGACAGCCTTGGACCAAGAAGGTTCGTATGGAGCCTGGAAACAATTCTCGTGCTCTTCAAACAGTCGTTTGTATTCTGCTGCACGTTCCCGACGTTCTTCGTTCCATTCGGTCAGGTATTGTAGCTTTACTTGGAGAAAGCCCGCCTGCATTGCGTCGAGACGTCCGTTGTAGCCTTCGACGTCATGGTAATACTTCTTTGCCTGTCCATGATCGCGAATCATACGTACCTTAGCTGCTATGGCCGCGTCATCAGTCGATACTGCCCCAGCTTCGCCGCACGCCCCGAGGTTTTTCCCCGGATAAAAGCTGAAAGCGGCCGCACGGCCCATCGATCCAGCAGTGAACCAGCGGTGCTGCTTGCGCGAATAATACTTCGCGCCGTGCGCCTGGCACGCGTCTTCTACAACGACCAACGCGAAGCGGTCTGCCAGGTCGAGAATGGCATCCATGTCCGCCATCTGCCCATAGAGGTGCACCGGCACGATCGCAGTCACCGGACGCATGCTGCGCGAGCTTATGAGTTTTCCCGAGGCGTCACGCGTGCATTTCTTCTCTAAGTACTCGCGAAGCCGCTCAGGGTCCATGTTGTATGTGGTTTCGTCGATATCCACAAACTCAGGTAGCGCGCCAACCTGTGAAATTGCTTCCGAGGTCGCGATGAATGTGTGTGGCACGGTCACTACAGCGTCACCGGGCTGCACCCCAGCGGCCATCAAGGCAAAGCGGACCGCGTCCGTCCCGCTGTTTACCGCAATAGAGTGCTTCGCACCGCAGAACTCCGCGAATGTCGTCTCAAAATCTTCGACCATCGGCCCGCCTATAAAGCCGGCAGTCCGGAGAACTCTCTGGAGGACTGCCGTTAGCTCCTGCTCGAGTTCCACATGCGGCGTGATCAGATCCAAAAATGGAATTATGGTATTGCTCAATTTGTGACCTCCCGAGATTGCTCGATCTTGCGCAGCACCCGAGCCGGATTTCCCGCCACGATGCTGTTCGCTGGAACATCTTTGGTGACAACGCTGCCTGCACCAATGATTGCGTTCTCACCGATGGTGAGATTGGCCAAAACGGTCGCTCCTGAACCGATCGAGGCGCCCTTCTTTACCAGGGTCTTCTCGACTTTCCAATCTGCTTCGGTCTGCATTGCACCGTCGCCGGTTGTAGCTCGCGGGTACATATCGTTGACGAACGTCACTCCGTGGCCAACGAAAACGTTGTCTTCGATGGAGACTCCCTCGCAGATAAACGTGTGACTGGAAATCTTGCACCGTTTACCAACACTTGCATTTTTCTGGATCTCAACGAAGGCTCCTATCTTGGTTTCGTCCCCAACTTCACAACCGTAGAGATTGACGAACTTGGACAGCTTGACATCGCGCCCAAGCTTTACGGTCGGAGCAATACAAACGTATTCGTTCATAAATAGACCACTGCTCCGCGCTCGCTGATCGATTTGGAAGCGGCCTCGAGCATCCGCACAACGCGGAGTCCGGCTTTGCCGTCATTGATGGGAGTCTCGCCGTTCAGAACGCAGTCGACAAAGTATGTCAGTTCGCGATTCAAGGCCTCTGCTCGCTCCAGTCGTGGCGCCCACATGTCGCCAGAGCGGTAATTGACGAGCAGGTTGTAAACGCCTTCGGGACTGGTAACCGTCACACCTTTGTCGTAGACCTTGACCTCTTCGTCGGCGGCTTGATCGTTCCAGACCACCATCTTCTTCTCACCCCCGATCAGTGTGGTGCGAATCTTCACCGGAGACAACCAGTTCACGTTGACGTGGGCAACGAGTTTGTCAGGGAAATAGAGCGTCAGAAACGCAATGTCTTCGTGCCCATTCAGATGACTCTGACCGGTTGCAACAATCGCTTCGGGGCGGGCACTAATCAGATGATCCATGATCGAGAGATCATGAGGAGCAAGGTCCCAGATTACGTTTACGTCGTGCTGGAACAGTCCCAGATTCACGCGCATGGAGTCGTAGTAATAGAGCTTTCCAAGATGGTTCTCGTTCAAAAGCTCGCGAATCTTTCTGACGGCCGGCGTGAATAGGAACGTGTGGTCAACCATGATCTTCAGGTTCTTCTTCTCCGCTAGCTCGATGAGCTCTTCTGCCTGCGCTGCGGTGCTCGTAAACGGCTTCTCGACGAAGACATGCTTGCCGTTCTCTAGGGCAGCCTTTGCTACTTCGTAGTGGGTCCATACGGGCGTCACGACGGCAACG
>Ga0335085_10002304_pt1 | contig 36143 bp, 34 predicted proteins | sample Lox_Sample_45_FD_206712 | JGI IMG/M metagenome (GOLD analysis project Ga0335085, IMG submission 206712) | Soil microbial communities from Loxahatchee National Wildlife Refuge, Florida, United States - Lox_Sample_4.5 | ecosystem: Environmental > Terrestrial > Soil > Wetlands | place: USA... | reverse complement strand
TTGTATGATTTCGTCCTGGGGATAAGCGAGGTGATGTGGGACGAGCCTTGCACAGCAGTGCGGGCACGCGAAGACTTATGATTTCTTGTCTTCTTCAGTCTTCTTCTCTTCTTCCTTCTTGTCGGACGAAGCTTCCATCCCGCCGCGCATGGCATCCTTGAATTCGCGAATACCTTTACCTAAACCCTTCCCCAGTTCCGGCAATTTGCCAGGACCGAACAGGATCAGGACAATCAACAAAATGAAAATCAGATGAGTTGGTGATAGCAACCCTTCCATTCGCCATTCTCCTTCTGAGTTGGCGCAGCCGCCTATTTCTTATCGGAAGAACCGTCCATGCTGCCGCGCATTGCTTCCTTGAACTCCTTAATGCCTTTTCCCAGCCCCTTGCCCAGCTCCGGTAATTTGCCGGGCCCGAACAGGATCAAGACGATCAGCAAAATAAAAATCAGATGAGTTGGTGATAGCAATCCTTCCATAGTCATTCTCCTCTTCTGTCCGTCAGTTGACGGACGGAACACTCAAGCGCATTATAGCCCAGCAAGGGGCAGAACCCAATCACGATTCGCGTGTGGGGAAAATCATATTCCCCGGGGTCTTACCCTCCACTTGGCACTTCTTGCGATAAAGGGTTGCGTAACTATCCGTAATGTAATCCCGGCGGGAGTACCCGAGTTGGCGCGCCACCTCGTCAATCCAGCGCTGCGGACCTTCCAGTTCCAGGTAATTGCCGATGGGCGTTTCGTCGAATACCACGTGGGGAGCGTGGGCCACATCGCGCTTGCCCCGCGGGGCGTATATGGTGCGAAATTTTTCGTAGCTGAAGACCTCGCGCAGCCCCAGGAGGAGCAAGATCTCCCCCAGGCGGTGACCGTCTTCCACATGGGTTTCAATCTCGCGGCGAATTTTGTAATCGGGCGAGCCCACCGGAGGGCCCTTGTATGTCAGCAAGCCTTGCTCCCCGGCAAAGCGCACGCGGATCAGGCAACGTGATTTGCGCAGCCGCTGGTCGGGAAAATCATACAGATAGTTGCTCTCGAAGTGGCGCGCCAGGACAGGTCGAAAGCCCAGTTCCGCGAGGCGCCAGCGGATTTCCTTGGCGTCCCTTACCGCCAGCTTGATCTCGGTTTCGTGGCGATGTTTCATGCCTGGAAGGCGCGCGATCTTAGGATTCCCGTTCCAGAATGAAGTCCGGCAGAGAGTGCAACGCGTCTTTATAAGGCGAGTTGGGATAGCCTTCCAGAAAACTTCGGGCTTTGTCGGAGAACTCCTGGGCCTTCTCCCGCGCCGCCTGAAGCGTGCCGTAATGATCAATCAAGTCGAGGATCTCCACAAATTTCGCCGGTTGGAATCCCCCCTCTTCCAGCACCCGCGAAACCTTGCGGGCTTCCGCCGGAGTGCACCGTTGCAGGAGGTAAATCAAGGGCAACGTCATCTTGCCCTCGCGGACGTCGCTGCCGATAGGCTTGCCCAGGACTTCCTCCGATGAGGTGAAGTCCAGCACGTCGTCGATCAGTTGAAAAGCCAGCCCCAGGTTAATGCCATAGAGGCCCAACCGCGTTTCCTCTTCCTCGTTCTTTCCACCCAGCAGCGCCCCCAACCGCAGGCATGCGGAAAACAAGCAGGCGGTCTTGCGATAGGCCAACTCCAAGTATTCTTCCTCGGAAACGGTGGGCTTCCGCGAGCAAGTCAATTGCAGCAACTCGCCTTCCACCATGACCTGCGTGAGCCGAATCAGCACGTCCAGAATCCGGAAATTGCGCTCGTTCAAGGCGATGTTGAAGGCCTGCATGTAAAGCCAGTCGCCCGCCAGGACGCTCATCTGGTTCCCCCAACGGGAATTGGTGGAGGGCCGCCCGCGGCGGGTATCCGCTTGATCAATCACGTCGTCGTGCACAAGGGTGGCAGTGTGAATCATTTCCACCACCGCACCCATGCGGACGGCAGCCATGCCTTCGTAACCGCACAACCTCGCCGCCAGCAGCACCAGGGCCGGACGCAGCCTTTTTCCGCCGCCTTCCTGCAAGTACTGGCCGATTTCAGTAATGGGACGGACGCCGGTTGCGGTCTGGATGCCGAACTCCTCCTCCACTCGCAGGAGGTCCGGCCGGACTAAATCCAGGACTTCTTTGATGGTCAGATTCTTGACAGACGCCAAGCGCCAATTCTCCCTCGCCCCGTCTGTGAGCCGTGCGGAATCAATTTTGGTGGGCAGACTGGAGGGCGATCCCACAACTTTAGATAGTCCCATAAAAACCGCATGAAGGGAAGGGACAAGTCAGATCTTCAAGAACAGTTTCCTCCGATACATCCAGAACAACACCAACCAATAGCAGAACAGCACGGCAGCGCCTTCCATGAGAGGCTGGAGGCTGGTCCCGAGGAATTCGAAGAAGTGCGGACCGAGGTGAGTGCGAAATGAACTGATTAGGAATTCTTCCATGAAGTGGGCGATGCAGTACGCGGCGATGGAATTCATGCCAATGACCACCAGGGGGAACGCCCACCCTTTGCGTTGTTTCATCTCGATGACCCAGCAGAATGCCGCCAGCAGCAAGAAGCACGCTCCGCCGCTGAACAGCGTCCAGCTTGGCGTCCAGATGCGCTTGACCACGGGGCAGATATGCGTAAAGTGGAAGAGGAGGCCGGCGGCGATTCCCACCACCCCGGCAACGAGCAACTTCTTCAAGGGAATTTGTGGCGCGGCCTCGCGGAGCCAACGTCCCCCGATCAATCCCAGGATCATGGTACCCAGGGTGGGGATAAAGCTCAGCGTGAGGTATCCGCCACCGTTATAGAGCCACGGTCTTTGGCGCGGAAACAGGTTTAGGAACCACTGGTCGAAAGCCGTCCCCAGGTTGTAGTTCTTGTTCCAGTGGGCGGCAAAACCCGTGTAGTTGTGCTGGGCATTCCAGTCAGCAGCCACGCCCACGGAGGGCCAGTGGAAATTCGGCCCGGCCATGGGATAAAGCGCCCACGCCAGCCAATAGCCCGTCAGGATCACCCCCAGCGCGGCCCAGGCCCAGCGCGGCGGCCGGAACCCCAATAAGAAAAGGATGGGGTATCCAAACCCGATCTGCGTAAGCGTGTCTTCCATCGTGAAGTTGGTTTGCGGCTGGTTCATGGAGCGCAGAAAGATTCCCAATGCCGCCAGCAGGAAGGCTCGCCAAAGCGCGTGCGCAAACAATTTCCAGAACGTGCCGCCTTTGGCGATGCGGCTGGCAATAGAGTAGGGCAGCGCCACGCCCACGAGGAATGAAAATGAAGGCTGAATCAAGTCGTGCAGCGAGCATCCCGCCCATTCGGTATGGGTCTGGTTATAGGCCAGGACGAGCCAGAACCAGTTCCCGGGAAATGCCTGCGCCACATGCGACAAGCGCAGCACCTCCGCCATCATAAGGAACATCACGAATCCGCGGTAGGCGTCCACCGCGATGTTTCGCGCCACTGCTGCCCGGGCGGGAGTCTGGGCGGGCGGGAGGCTCACAACTTCCTGAACGCTGCTCATGGGCCACCTCCTGTTCCGCGAACATTACCACATCCCCACCGGCACAGGAAAGGTCCGGACGCGTTATTTCGTCCGCTTGGCCGTAAAGTCGCGGTCCCCGAACCGTTCGCTGTGCACTTTCCCCTTCATGGAATCCCCCTCAACCGTGGCGGTGTATTCCAACACTATGGTATCGCCGTCGGGGGTCTGGCGCTTGACGGTGATGCTCACCTTGTTTCCGGCTGCTGTCCCTTCCGGCGGCGCGTCACCGCGTCGACCGGTCACCGTTCCTTTAATCCTGCCACCGGCTCCCATTGAGTTTCCGCCGGGTGAGGATAGCAGATTCGCCCCGATCCGGCAGATTAATAGACGTCCGCGACGAAAGTGGATTTACGACCAGAGATAGCACCGCGCGGCGGAGGCGCAACCAAACGTGCAGGGGCCAGCGCTTTATCACCGCACCAACGCCAGCCATGCCAATCCAAACAGGATGGTCAGGAGGGTTATGGGGAAGCCCACGCGGAAGTAGTCCCAGAAGCCGATGTGGACGTCGGGTTTTGCCGTTTCAACCACGATGATGTTGGCCACAGAGCCCGTGACGGTCAGGTTGCCAGCCAGAGTGCTGGCCATGGCGAGCGCCAGCCATGCCATGTGCGGGTTGGTGAAGCCCGGCACTAGTGACTTCAGCAGCATCACTGCCGGGACGTTGCTTACGATGTTGCTAAACAGGGTCACCACGACCGTAAAAACATCCAGGCGCTGGAGATTCCAGTGGCGGGCAAACGTGAGTAGGCGGACCACAATGCCGGCGTTCTCCGCTCCACCCACAATCAGGAAGAGGCCGACGAAGAAAACCAATAGCCCCCAATCGACCTCGTCGTATAGCTTACGCGGCTCGGTGGTGCGGGTAATCAGCAGGGCCGCCGCGCCCAGCGCCGCCATCATGGCCGGCGGCACACCGAGGAGAAATCCAGCAATCACCAGAGTGACCACCACCGCGGGCTTGGTCAAACGCGAAAGATCCAGCGGGGGCAGGGGGATGGGTTCCGCCGGCGGCGCTTCTGCCCGTCCCCGCATGTAGATCCAGTGCAGGACTGCCCAGTTCAAGAACAGTCCCACCAGCGCCACCGGGCCGAGATGGAAGAAAAAATCCCGGTACCTGATACCCGAAAACGAGCCGATCAGCATGTTCTGCGGATTTCCCGTGATCGTCGCCACGCTGCCGACGTTTGATCCGGTGGCCACCGCCAATACATAAGGAAGCGGCGCAAGCTTCATCCGCCGGGTGATGGCCAGCACAAAGGGCACCATCACCAGGCAAACGATGTCATTCACAAAGAAGGCGGAAAACAGGCCGCAGGCAAACACCACCGCAGGCAGCAGGTGAGCGGGCTCGAGCCGCCTCAGGACAAACTCCACATTCCACTCGAAGAATCCCACCAAGTGCAGGTTGCCGACAATCAGCATCATTGAAAAGAGCAGGACGAGCGTGGAAAAGTCAATGAAATGCAAGGCTTCGCCGGGTGGCACGATCCGGAATGCCACCATGGCGATAGCACCGATAATCGCCGCCCCCGGGCGGTCAATCTTAAGCCCCGGAAACTTACCTAAGGCGAATACAAAGTAACTGGCGATGAAAATGGAATAGGCGGCGATCAGATTGACGTCGGGCAGGGGGATCGCATGGATTACGTTCATAACGCATCAGAATAACAGCGCCCTGCGGCGCCATCAAGAGCGGGTAGTGCAGCGCGGCGGAGGAGATAAAGAAAGTGTAAAGGCAAAGGGCAAGACCGACCGTAGCGCGGGCAGCCTGCCCCGATCCCTCGGGTCTCGCTCACGCTACCCGCTTACCAACTACTGTAGGGAGTGCCTTCGAGGGAATCATCGTTGGAGCCGCTATGCACATCCACGATCCCCAGCGGAGCGGAACCATCGACGGAGAGAGATGTGGTTTCGGTATCCACCCGCCAGGTTTCGTTCGAGCCGGTAAAGGGGTCGGCGGGGATGCTTCCCATGTATCCCATTTCCACCAATTCATCGAGCGAGGCTGGGCCGCGCTCGTTGTCATGGGTGAAGCGGTCGATCTGGGTGCGTAGCGTGATGAGATCTTCGCGGAGGGTGGCTTCGTGCGCCCGCACCACGACGGTGTGGTAAATGGGCGTGCCGAAATTTGCCATGATCAGGATGAGAGTAATTACCACCATCATCTCGAGAAGCGAGAATCCCTCATCAAGTCCTGAGTGGGGACTACACTTAGCTCCTGCCAGTTGCACCATCACTTCCTCACTGCCCACCTGTACTCGTTTTGGAATGCGCTCGTCCTCGACGTATAACATGTTTGGTTGCAGCTCGCCGCGCTGGGCTAACTGCTAATCGAGGGCCAATCTTACGATCCTCCGTGTCCGTCCTTCAGACTCCCTGCGGCGCGGCCGGGGATGTGCTCGGGTCCGGGATTCTTGGGCCTAAAACGAGAGCGGGGAGCCGTTTCCGGCTCCCCGTCTCAGCTTTCGTCGTTTAGGCCGTGGCAGTGTCCGCGGGACGTTGCCAGGGTGAGCACCGCAAGAGCGGTGCGGTCATTCGACGATCGTTTCGATGCCCGGCGGAGTCGAAGCTCCTCCCGTTGGCATACCTCCTTGATACTCCTGTGCGCGACGAATTGCAACACCCTAAAGTACTAGCCGCCTTTGGGGGGATTGCGCGAATGGCGCTGCCGTGCAATTGATTCTTATTTTGATTCTCATGTATCCGCACTTCACCATGTCATGTAAACTGCGCCTGCCTGGCGATGGGTTGGTTGTCGCGAATGCTCACCGCGAGAGGTCGCGATGTTACCGGTTGGGTGGCATGCATGGAAGTCAATGTGTACGCACCCACCAGATGAAGAAGCCATTGACCAGAAAGAGGCAAATAGGAGGGAACATGGGGACAAAGGATCGAATATCCGACGGTGAAACAGCATTGCATTGTCTCAATCGAAGGTCTTTCCTGAAGTTGGGAGGAATTGGAACGGCAATCCCGTTTGCTTCCTTGCCAGCAGGCTTTGCGCACGGCATCCCACTCGCGGAGGCTCAACCCGCGGAGTCTCGAAAGGCAGCGCTTCCCGCCATTCCCCAATGCGCGGACCTGGCAAGCGACCGGCTGGTCCATCATTTTCGTGATTACTTCAACCCTCCCCAGGCGCAGAACGAATTGGGATTTCTTCGCCCACACAAATCCGTCTCGGCAATAACCGCCATCGCGTTCCCTCCCTATACTTGTTGTGGGGTTCCGGATCCGGCGATCACGGACAGCCTGATTACTTGTGAATTGTTTCTCGATGGTCAGATTCTGGCAAACTATCCTCCCCCTGCCGGAGAGGTAGCCTATACCTGGTACCCTCACAAAATCCTGCGGGACACGCGGGTGGCCGGGCTCCTGTTCACGACCGAAACATTCATGCCCTCGAAGCAACGTGTCGCGGCGCAATCCATTGTCGTGAAGAACGAAAGCACCGAAAAACGCAACTTTACGTTGAGCTTTAACCTGCGGGCGGGGGTGAGCGTAACGCATCCCTGGCGCGTTCGAGCGGAAACGGACAATCGCATTACTCCGGATGCGTCGCGCGGCTGCCTTATTTTTGAATCGCGGAAGGGGCAGGCGGTCTCGGTACAAGGAATTTCCCCGCGGCCGGCGCGCATTGAGCAGGGCCGCATGTTGGTCCATGAACTTTCCCTGGGTCCCGGCGCCTCGCAAACCTTGCATTACATAAACGCGGTGGATAGCAGCGCGGAAGCCGCGCTCGCCACATATGACCTCTTGCAGGGTAGGTTCCGGGATCTGGCGAAAGAGCAGGAACAGGGTTTCAATGGTCTTCTGCGGTCGGCATTCACCCCGGGAAATGCGGATTTCTCCGGCCACTTACCCCAGCTCCATACCAACAACCCGCTGCTCTGGAAGCTTTATTACACCGGTTTTGCGGGGCTGCTTTTCTGCCGAAGAGTCTCTCCCGACTCCGCTTACGGCCCGACCTATATCACTTGCACGCGCGCGTCGACGACCAGTTGGATTTGGGACACAATGCTGACCTCGCTCAGCCTGGCGCTCCTGGACCCGGCGGCGCTCCGTTCGCTCCTGGATGTCTGGCTCAGGCTGGACATGCACCAAACCGTGGCCACCGATTACCTCACGGGTCAGGGAGCAGGGCTGCCCTGGGGTTATGCCGTCAATGATATGGGAATTCTCCGCTGCGCGCATGCTTACCTGCGCGTGACCGGTGACTTTGCGTGGCTCGATAAAATGGTTGACGGAAAGCCGGTGATCGAGCGCCTGCTGGAACATGCCCTTTATTGGAAGAAGCTGGTAAAGGGTTCGGACGGGCTGGCTGATTATGGCGATCTGCGCAACCTGCTGGAAGTCGTCAGCACCTACGAGCACAAAGTCGCCGCGATGAACGCCGGAAATGTTTATGGGATGCGATTTGTGGCGTCGCTCCTGGAGCGCCGCGGCGATTCCGGCCAAGCCGCCCAATTGCGGTCGGAGGCGAAGGATTTGGCGGCGCGAATCAATCGGGTGTTGTACGTGGAGGGTAAGGGATGGTGGAAGGCCGGCCAACCGGATGGAACCTACACCGAAGTTCGCCATTGCTATGACCTGCTCACAATTTTCGATACCATGCTCGAAGACCTCACCGAAAGCCAGAAAAAGGAGATGAGCGACTTTTTCTGGAGGGAACTCTATACACCTTTGTGGATGCACGCGCTTTCACCCTGGGATGTGGATGCCACTTGGGACGTGCGTGCTGACCACAGTTGGCTGGGGGCTTACATTGCATGGCCGTCCATGACAGCAAAGGGGTTATACAAGGTCGATCCTTCGGCGCGCGTCGCGGCGTGGGTGAAAGGGCTTGCCCGGACGGCGAATCAGGGGCCCTATGCACAAGCCCATATTGTGGAAAGCGTCTTCCCCCCGGAGAAGGGCGGCGCCATAAAGAGCCCCCTCGAAAAACCCTATGATAACGATTGGGCGGTCGTGGCAGGGGGCAGTTACACCGACCTGGTCATTGACTCTGTATTCGGCGCGGATTTGACCCTGTTTGACGGCATCCGGGTGCAGTCCCGCCTGGCTGATTTCGACCCGGAGGCGAGGTTGTCGCAGCTAAGCTATCAAAGGAAGCGCTACAACATTACCAAGCAGTCGGTTGTACCTGGGGAGTAGCGGGCCAAAGTTTCGTTGCGACACCATTGTGGTTGCAGAGTTTCCAGAGCACCGGACTGTCAACCGGCGCGCACAATCCCCGTAGGGGATCGGCCTGAGGATGTGAACGGGACTATATCAGAGGTGGCGCGGGCGCATCTCCAGCCAGCAGCATTTGGGCGAAAAGCGTGAAGCCGGTGATCGGACCCGTGCCGCTTGGCCGGTCGAAAACCCAGACCAGGTCGTAACGTGCCCCTTGCGGACCGCTCGGCCAGCTCAGCGGAATGTTGAAGGGATTACCCACCGTCCCCGTCTGCGTGAGAATTTGCTGACTGATTCCGGGCTTACCCTTCTTGTCCGTCCAGGCAATGTCTTCGTGTTGCCGGGAAATCAGCACCACGCCCACGCAGGCGACTGCCGCAGCGACCATGTCTTTGTAATCCTTCTTCGCAAAGCTCTGGTTAATAGTCATCGGCGTGCCGCCCGATCCCAGCGCCGCCGCCACCGCCGTGATGGTCTCGTATGGGCGCTGGCTGGGCCCATCTCCGTCGGAAGTGTCGTCCGCGCTGTTTGAATCGGTTGGGTTGGAGGCAAACAAGAACTGCGGATTAACCAGTGTCGGGCTCTTGGGACCCCACGGTGGAGCGAAGAGCGTGACCAGTCCTCCCGCCCGCTCCCATCCGAGCGTAACCAGATGCTCCGCACCCGAACCACCGCACGCGTCGCCCAAGGCATCGACACCTTGATATTGTTGGCCATTGTACGTGCCCGGCTTCTCCCCATGGCGGATAACCATAATCTTAGTGGCACCCATCATTCGCTCTCCTGGACTGTGGAATCAGAAACGCAAGCCCCAACACATAGCATACATGGATTCCCTCACGCTGATGCACTGATGCGGTTTGCCAAGCCTTGCGCCCCACAAAATGCAAGCCGTCAAAATGTCTGTGCAGGGCACTTTTGTCCTAAGCTGAGAACTTATTGAAAAGAAAGGGTCGAGGAGGCCTTTTTCGCTCCCCAAAGCTGAGAACATACTGAAAAGAAAGTTAGTTACAGAAACCTTTGGGGACACGGAAACAGCATGACAAAATGTCCGGCAGGGGAGGCGTTTCCGGGCATCAAGTGGACCCATTTTTGAGAGGCTATATTAAGGATAGTGGAGCGCCGTTTCCGGCGGGTGACCCGGGTTCTTTGGCCTTACCCTTTCCCGGCACTTGGACACCTGAAGCAAAATTCCAGATTCCGAATTCAAAATAATCCACATCATTTCGAGTTCCAGATTCCGAATTCAAAATTATCGTCAGCGAACACCTCATTGCCAATTCCCGATTCCGAGTTTCAGACACGCGGCGGCCAACACCTCCTTGCGAATTCCTGACACCTGGCAGCTGGCGCCTGAAACCAGCCACTTGGCACCTATTTCTTCGGGCAGCACGCGCCACGCGGAATGGGCGAACCGTGGGGACAGGTCAGGGGATGATGAAGAAACGTGCAAATCTTTTCGGTCACATTCATGCTGAGCGAGTGCTCGATTTTGGCGGCGTGATCGTCCACCACGTCCTTATCGATTCCAAAAGTCTCGCACAACAGGCGCTCGGAGAGGCGATGACGCCGCAGGACATGGCGCGCGCGCTCCTCACCGCGCGGGGCGAACGTAAGGGCGGCGCCTTCAAGCTGAATCAATCCTTCCTGCGCCATCAGCAGGAAGGTGGCGCGGTTGCGCGCGAATTCCGGCAGGGCGTCAGGTTCCAACACGCTGCGGCCGGTGTCCTCCTGCGCGTGCCACACGGCCTTCAGCAGGTTATCGATCAACTCTTCCTCATGTGTAGGGAAAATGGAAACTTCCGTCAGGCGGCCGTGATGCAACTCGATACGGCGCTCGGCCATGCGCCCGATTTCCGGATCATGCGTGACCAGCACGATAGTGTGGCCGTCGCGGTGCAATTCCGTCAGCAGCCCCATCACCAAGGTTTCGTTCACCTCATCCAGATTGCCGGTGGGCTCGTCGGCAAGGATCGCGTTGGGCTGGTTGATGAGCGCCCTCGCCACGCACACGCGCTGCTGTTCGCCCCCGGAAAGCTGCGAGGGCAAATGCCGCAGCCGGTCGCCCAGCCCGACGCGGCCCAGTGCCTGCGTGGCTTCGCGCTCATCCGAGAGGCTGTGGAAGTACTGCGCCAGCATCACGTTCTCCAGCGCGGTCAAATACGGAACCAGGTGGAATTGCTGAAAGACGAAGCCGATTTTCTCCGCTCGAAACCGCGCCAGGTCGTTGCCGGACAGCGTGGAGATATCCTGTCCGTCCAGCACCACGCGGCCCGAAGTCGGGGCATCCAGGCCACCGAGGATGTTCAGCAAGGTGCTCTTGCCGGAGCCCGATGGGCCCATCACGGCGATCCACTCGCCCTTTTCCACCGCAAAGGAAACCTGGTGCAGCGCATTCAGCGAAGCGCTGTAGGTTTTGGTCAAACCCTCAACTTCAATGAAAGACAACTTACTCCCCTTTCAAAACTATCGTGGGTTGAATCGCGCGCATGATGCGCACGGGCACCTGCGCGGCGATCACGGCAAGCGCCACGCTCAGACCGCAAACCACGGGTAATGTCCACCCATTCAAACTGAGCCCGACGCCGAAAAGCCGTTCCGCCAGGCCGCGTGCCAGCAACGCGCCCACTCCGAATCCCAATAAGCCTCCCACCAGACCCAGGCCCGCGCCCTCGGTCACAAAAAGCCGCATCAGCAGCGCGTCGGCTGCGCCCAGGGCCTTCATCATGCCAATGTCCTTGCGCCGCTCCAACACAATGGCCGTCATCGTGGCCATGACACAAAGAGCGATAATAACCAGAATCAGGATGGTGAGGGAAAGCAGGAGCCAGCGAATGGTTCCCAGGACTTTCCCTTCGGAGTAAACAATCTGCCGAATGGGACGAACCTCGAGGCCGGGCAGGAGGCCGGCAAGCCGCTGGATGGCGCTTTCTACATCACTAGATTCGCCGGGAATGCCGAGCTCGACCAGAGTGATCCTGCCCCGTACACCTAAAAAGGATTGCAGTGCGGAGAGCGGAAGAAAAACCTGGTCGTCTTCCGAGGCGCCGGTGGTGAGGACGGTGGCAACGCGATAAGTCGCCACCTGCGGCTCCGCTGCTTGTAATTTCGAACATTCCTGTGCCGAAGGCACCTTGGACTGCGGCGGCTTGACGCCGCCTTGGAATGACGCCGAGGACAAAGATAAAGGCGGCGTCGAGCCGCCGCAGTCCAAGGCGCTTCGCGCATTTTTATCCTTCGGGGCGAACTGTGCGGAAATGCTGTGCCTTTCCGCTGCCGGCACCGCTGCGGAAAGCACCCGACGAAGTTGGATGGAATCACCCGGGCGCACATGCAGCCGCGCCGCCAAGTGCGAGCCCACGGCGCAATCACCGGGCGGCAAATCATTTGGAACCGCTGCTCCCGTTTCACGCCAGCCCGGATTCAGGCGGCGCAGCGCGCCGAACTCTGCTCCGGCCGCCACGACATTGGTAAATTCCGGCAAACGGGGATCGGCGGGATCAGGTGATGCTCGAACCACGCCATAGAGAACGGGTGCGAGCAACGTGCCGGGCGTTTCGCGGGCGAACTGGTCAAGGGGTTGGAGGGCGGTTTCCTCCAGCATCATGCTGTCCTGCGCACCACCGGCGGTTCCGTTGGAAGCGGGTGCGATGACGACGTTGGCTCCGTAGGCGCGGAAATCCTCCGTCATCTTCCGGCGCACATCGCCGTAAAGGTTCAAAAGCATCGAAGTAATGGCAGCGCCCACTGCCAATGAGCCCAGTGCGAGCGCAGCCTGTGAGCGCCTCACCGAGATCGCACGCCACCATAAACGCCAGAACATGGAGCCATCCGGTGATCGGGTGCTTTGGTGATCGGGTGATCGGTTCATCGGGAATCTCTTGATCGGGTCATGGGGCCATCGAGTCATTGATTCATCGGGTCATCGGGTCTTAAGGATTGAGGCATCGATCGCAAGCGAAACGAAAGCGCGCCAGAGTTTGGGAAATCGAAACTCACTTTGCCTTTTCAACGACCCGATGCCCCGTTGAACCAATGACCCAATCCACTTATTCTCGCAACGCCAGAGAGGGTGAAATCTTCAGGGCTCGGCCGAGGGGCAGGGCGCTGCCCGCCAGCGTTACTATGAGCGCCAGGGCCAGGCAGACCGGCAGAATCACCCAATGCACGCCTACCGCTGATCCGAAAACGGCCAGGGCCAGGCGCCACGCCAGAAGACTGCCGAAGAAATATCCGGCCACGCCACCGAGTACACCGATGGCGCAAGCCTCCAGCAGGAAAACCGCCGCCACGCGGGCATCAGTAGCGCCGAGCGCCTTAAAGAGGCCGATTTCTTCGCGGCGCTCCAGGACTGTGGCCAGCATCATGGAAGCCACTGCCAATCCCGCCGCCACCAACGCTGCGACGACGAGCAGTGCCATCAGGGCGCCCACGCGGTTCAGTATTCGTCCTTCCGTATCCGCCACGAGGTAAACCGGTTTGGCCTGCGCTTCCGGAATCGCTTGTTGAATTTGATAGGCAATAGAGTTCACGTAGGGCGTGCAATACCATCGGTCGAATTCCTCGCCCTTGAGGCGCGAAACATCGGAGCGGGCGAAGGCATCCTCAGGCTTGGTGAGCGCGCTGACCTCGATGCGGCGGACTTTGCCTTCGAGACCGGCCCAGCTCTGCACGGAAGCGAGCGACGCGAGCACTTCGTCGTCCTCCTGCACGCCTGTTTCGAGGATTCCGCGGACGATGAATTCAGCCGGTGGTGCGGTTGGGGTTGACATATCCCCCTGGGCAGCCGCGGCAAGCGTCACCGCCTGGCCCGGATGCAGATTCAGCCGCTCGGCAAGACGGCGGCCCACCAGTGCCCCTTGGGGGTCATCGTCCGTAGGCCATTGGCCCGTGATTTTCCATGTGGGGTGCAGTTTTTCCAGCCCGGTGATGAATATTTCGGATTTGTCCACCTGCATCGCCTTCTCAAACCAACTCCCAATCACCACCACCGGTTGGCCTTCCAGCGTCGCGGGCACATAGAGGAATGGCGCAAAGGCAACGATGTTGTTCCGCCAGAAGATCCTTTTCAAACTCACCAGCGCCGACTCCGGCAGGAACGCTCCAGCGCCGGCAGGCCGGTAATCGATGCCGCCCACGGCCACGGAAAGGCCGTCCGCAGCGGGGGTTACCGAGAGGTTCGCGCCGAAGGAGCGCAGTTCGCGGCTGACCTTGTCACCCACAGCGAGCGCCATGGTGGCTACCGCCGCCGTGACCGCGATGCCGAGGGCGACAGCGAAAACGCTCAGCAGCTTGCGGCGTCGCCGGCGGGCGAGAGACTCCAATACGATCCGGAAGATCATGTGATGCTCAGTGAAAATACTTGGCGGCTTCGGCCAGCGCCATCGCGGCGATGCGCAGTGAGTCACCTTCAACACGGTAGTCAATGTGGATGGGATTGCATCCGCCCGCCAAGCCGATGGTGGGAACGTAAATTACCGCACCACAATGGCGGCAGACCACGTTTTTGCCGTCCTGGTAGTAGCCCTGGTGCCCGCAAATCGCGCAGGCATCCAGGCCCGCGCGCACGGTTCCGGAGGAATCCAGAATGACGATCACCCGAACGTCCGTACCCCCCACGTCGATCACGATGCGATGCAGGTCATGGTCGGCCAGCAGGCCTGTGGGAATTTGAGCCTCGCCGCTCCGAATACTTACACGCTCCGGCGGGGTCATGGCATGGGCAGTGCGCGAATAGATGAATTGCGCGGAAATCAGCACAATCACCAGAAGGCTGGCGGCGGTGGCGGTGAGCTTCCAGAAGCGGTCGCGCCGCTGGTCGGCCAAAAGCTTGCGGCGCTCGGGCGGCGATAAGCGTTTTACCTCATCGGCATTCGGAACCACCGCCTGGATGCGCTGCACGATGATCAGGAAGAGCGCGAGGGCCACGATGACGACAAAGAAAAAGGCATCGTTGTTGACGATGGGGCCGATCAACGCCATTTCGCGAGGGCCGGAAGGCAGCACCTGGGCTTCCGAAAGTTCGTGTACGCCGGAAACCAGCAGTTGCGCCGCCACCACGAACAACACCATCGTGGTGATCGTGAAGAATTTTCGCAGATCAACCTTCACGCTGCCCTTGAAGAAAGCCACGCCCAGCCCCACGGCTAGCCCCAGTCCCAGCACTCCACCGATGAAGTTCAGAAGTTCGCTGGTGCGCAAGGAAACCGCAGCCAGGAACAGCACCGTTTCGGCGCCCTCCCGGAACACCATGAGAAAAACGAAGAGGAACAGGCCGGAGGCGGCACTGCGGCTGGGTGAGGCGGCAAGCTCTGAGAGCTTGGATTCAATTTCGTGCTTCAGGCGCTTGCCCGTTCGCCACATCCAGTAAACCATGGTGGCGACAAACACCGCGCCAACCAGCATCAGCCAGCCTTCATAGGCGTCCTCGACGACCTCAAAGCGATGAACCAGATAAGCGGCCCCGAGGCTAGCGGCCACGGCGGCGGCAAGCCCCCACCAGACGAACCGGCTCCAGGCATGGCGTCCAGTTTTCCTGAGGTAACTCAGGACAATGCCCAGAATAAGAGCCGCTTCGACGCCCTCGCGGAGCGTAATGACGAGCGATTGGAACATAGTAATGAGTAAAACCTAAGCCCCGTGAACAAGCAACGACTTACATCTTTTATCGTAGGGCCATTAGGTTGGCATGTCAATTTTGGATTGAAAAATAAAGGGTTGGATTTTATTTGCTGGAATCCAGTTACGGAATTCTTACGACGAAAAGTTGACTCATCCTCATGGATTTGGGCGTGCCTCCGTGGGGGTGGGCGAAGTGACAAAATGAAACGTCTTGATGATCTTATTGAAGATGGCTTCTTGAAATTGGAAGGACTCCGCCGATGTAAGTCCGGTGATGCCAAACACCATGTTGCCGTGAATGACGTGGACTGCCACGCCGTGCCACTCGGCGCCATCCAGAACTCCCGTAAAGGTCTGGAGGGTTGCCGGCCGGCCACCGCACTGAATGGCATCCTCGGAAATCCGTTGATACTCCTGGTAGGTTTGGCGAAGATTGGCTTCCACCTGGTCGCTGGTCAGCTTGGGAGTGCCGCTCCACACCTGGCGGTCGACGATCAGGAGCGTCTGCTCATCCTCCGTGCCCATGGCCATAATTCCGGAGCCGGTTTCTTTGGGTACTCCCTCGTAGATTTTCCACCCTGGGGGCTTGAACATGGAAAATTGAAACGTATCGCTGAAAAAAGTGTTGCCGTCGACGTGCTCCTCAAGGTGTGCGGGCATTGGCTCATCCACCGGGTGACTGACGGGCGGAGGAGGTGGCGTCGGGGGCTTGACGGGCAGAGGAGGAGACGTGGGCGTGGCGACCTTTGCGGGCGTGATGGGAGGCGTGGCGAGCTTGGCGGGCGCGGCGGGCGAGGGAGGGAGCTGCGCTGAGGGCGGAACTGCTTCTGGCGCTGCCGCGACGTGGACGGGATTCTCACCGATGTTTTTCGCGGCGGGTGGCTGAGGAGATGGGCGACTGACGGTGGCCGCGTCGGGCTTTACGGTCGCAGTGGGCTTAACCGGCGGCGGGGGAGCAGGCGCCGGGGCGGGAGGAGCTTCCGGCACTGCCGCAACGTGGGTGGGCTTCTCGCTGACGATATTCGCGGCGGGCTGCGGAGTGGCTTGGGGACTGGTGGCGGCACTGGGCTTGGCGACCGCGTCGGGCTTACTTACTTGAATGGAAGCGACCTTGTCCTTGCGGACCAGCGCGATTCCGAAGTCGGTCTCGACACGGAACATGTCCTTTTCGTAACCGACGATGGTGCCGACAATCTTCTGCCCATCCTTCAGGATGATCTCTTCGCCGCGGGCGGGGGGCGCCGCGCATACGAGGGCAGCGATGAGCAGCAGAAATGCGATTCGAAGTGCAGGTTTCATGGACGGATGGACAAGTGGAGCGGGGCAAGCATTGATCCAGAGCCGGCGCACCGACCTTCTCTGCTTGTCACTTTGCCGTCGTCACTTGTCACTGCCTCTCAGTACTTTCGCAGCACCCCCACCACGCGTCCTTGGATCTTCACGTCGCGCGCAGGCACCAGGATGGGATCCATTTGCGCATTGGCGGGTTGCAACCGCACTTTGCCGTTGGGTTCGCGGAAGAAGCGCTTGAGCGTCGCATCGGTACCCTCGATCAGCGCCACCACGATGTCACCATTGTCGGCCGTCTGCGCGCCCTCCACCAGGATATAGTCGCCGTTACAGATGTGGTCGTCCACCATGGAGTCGCCTTTGACGCGCAGGACGAAGAGGTTCCCGTGGCCGCGCGTAAAGTCGCCGAAGGAAAAAGTCTCGGCGTTAGGAATGGCTTCCACGGGCTGGCCCGCGGCGATGCGGCCAAGCAGTGGAAATTCCATGTTGCCCAGCACCTGCGAGGGCATAAGCGCGGCCACGGGCACGGCCGCAGCATGATTGTCGCCGTCGTCGGCCGCGGTTTTGCGCCTCCCAAACGGTCGCACCGCCGTCTTCGAGAAGGGCACGGATGCGGGAATGGCCACCACTTCCACCGAGCGGCTTTGGTTGTACCCGCGCCGGATGAATCCCTTCTTCTCCAGCGTCTGCATGTGCTTATGGACCGTCGCGAGCGACGAGAGCTCCAGCCCCGCGCCGATTTCCTCGAAACTCGGCGAGTAGCCGTGGCCATTGATGAAGCTGACCAGGAAATCGAAGACCTGCTTTTGCCGGCGGGTCAATGCCATATTTAACCTCCCGGGGCCAAGAGTTACTACTCGGTTTATGCTGTCAGCATTCAGCAATCAGCTTTCAGCTAGCGGCACTGAACGCCGAGTGCTGAAGTCAACGCCATTTCACTGCCTCGGATCCCAGGAACTCAAATCTCAGCCTGGGGTTTCAGCGCCCCGCCAAGCTGAGACCTGATCGCTGGAAACTGACGACTACGCTGCATTTTAGGCGAATAAAAGGCGAATAGGCAAGAAAAAAATTAACGGATGGAATCACGGTGGGTTTCCGTGACTTCCCGTGTCGTAGGCCGGATGATTCCGTTCGTCGAAGAGGTAATCGCAAAACCGGATATGTGGAGCATACCTTCGCGTGCTGGCTCCTGCCGGGTGATGCTCTACGGGGTTGGCCATGACCCGGGGCTGCGCTGCGTGCTCATGAAGATACCTGTGCCGACGGCACCTTGGCCTGTGGCCGCTTGACGCCACCCCCCTCACCTTCCCTCTTGGGAGAAAGAACACCCCCACGCCGGCTCAAACTGGCTTCGCGTAGCGCTTCAAACCAAAGACAACCTCGCGCGCTACTTCCACATCCAACGCGGGGAACGCGAGTGAAAATCTAGCGCGGGCCGCATGAATGGCGGGACCGCAGGCAGAGGGGTTGTTGTGTCACAATCCAACGCGGACGTGCGTTCGCATGCGCCCGCTATCCCCGATCCGGAGTCTTACGCTCAGCGCTCTTTTCAACTGACTTTGCTTGACTCGCCCAGCTTACCGGTTTCCCTGATCCGACAGGCCAGCAACTTGCTTCGTGAGTGGCGAACCCCCTCGCCTCGCCGCGACCAAACAGAGGCGCGCCTGCCACTCTCTGACAAGCAACCGTCGTATCGCGAACTGCCGGTGCAAATCCCAGCACTGCTGGCAACGCCAAATGCAGCTCCTGCAAACTGCACCGCGCGTGCGGCAGACGTCCCCGACCTCTGGCAGGATTACCCGCTGAACCCCTTTTCCTGGGCCAATTCGCTGCTCATTCACCTCTTGGCGCTCACGGCGTTGCTGCTTCCCTTCGCGCTTCGGCAGATGGTCAGCCCCATGCCCGTTCCCAAGAAATTATTCGACCTCACTCCGTTGGTACTCAGGCTTCCGCAACTCGAGGGTAGAGCGGATGAAACCCACGGCGGTGGCGGAAGCGGTGACCGCTCTCCGATTCCCCCTTCGCGTGGCGCCCTTCCACCCTTTGCGCGCACGCAATTCACTCCCGCCTTGGTCAAGATCCCTAAGGTGGCGCCGGTCTTGCCCATGCCGGCTACCCTGCTGGGCCCCCCGGAATTAAAACTCCCAGCCATGAAACTGGACATGCCGTGGGGCGATCCCAATGGCGTGATAGGGCCACTTTCGGGCGGCCCAGGGAGGGGCGGCTCGTTTGGCATCGGTGATGGCACGGGAGTGGGACCGGGCAAGGGGCCTGGTACCGGTCCGGGTTCGGATGGAGGGTGCTGCGATGGCACCTACAGTGTTGGCAACGGCGTAAGTGAACCCATCCCTATTTACTCCCCGGAACCTGCCTACTCGGAAGAAGCGCGCAAGGCTAAATTCGGGGGAATCGTGATGCTGTGGATCGTTGTCGACGTGCAGGGCATCGTGCGAAATGTTCAGATTGCGAAGCATTTGGGATTGGGCCTTGATGAGGAGGCGGTGAAAACCGTGAGCACGTGGAAATTCAAGCCCGCGATGCGCCTGGGTGTGGCGGTGCCCGTGCGCGTGGAGGTGGAAGTCAATTTCCGGCTGTTCTGATTCAATCCCAATTCTTGACTTGCGGCCAGATTTCCTGCAGGGGCCAGCGAAGGCCACGGCAGTAAAAGACGTCAAAGCGCTCATAGGGCATGGAGTAGGGATGATAGACGCTGGCGACCTTTTGCACGCTGGCAAAACGCCGCTCAAGATCCTCCTGCCGCCCGTTCATCACGATCATGCTCTCACCAGTATAGTCGCGCGGTCCCCAGAGGAAATAAGTCTGATGCCCGCTGATTGCGGGCGGCAGGCCATATTTCGGGCCGAAGAGATCGATGGCGCCGGCCTGTCCGTAATTCTGGCCAAAGATTGCCGTCTTGGCCCGAACCTCCGGCGGCAAGCTCTTGTAAACGCGCACGACTGTGGCCACCATTTCTTCCCAGCCGAACTGGTCCGCGTAAAGCTGCGGCAGCGGGCCCAGCTTCCAAGTCTCAATCCTGGGCGGCTGGAGATGCAACACTTTCGTATATCTAATATACAATTCGGGCGGCAATACGGGGATGGCGATGGGCGAAATGATGACGCCGGCCACAAGCATCAAGCCAGGGTAGGTGAGTTTCAGCCATCGGTGCTGTGGCGAGGCGAGCCACAATTCCCACATTACACAGCCCCCGGCGAACAAAACAGGAAAGGCAGGATAGAGGTAATAGATCCGCGGGCTCAGCGTCACGATGACCACTGCTGTAAAAATCCATGCCCATCCCAGCGCGCGAAACGGCTTGCCCGGCTGGGAGAAAAAGAAAAACCAGAGGCCGCCGATCCAGATGGGCAAGGTCAGGGGCAGCAGGGTCAGGATTTCCTGAGTGAAGAAAGCCAGCGGCCCGAGAGGCACATCGCGCCCGCTGCCTTGGATGTTGGCTTGCAGTTCCAGGAATGGGAAGTGGTGCTGGATATTCCATAGGAGATTCGGCAGGAAGATCAGGAAAGCAATCGCGCCGCCGACCCAAATCCCGGGGCTCAGGAGTGAGCGGCGCTGCGGAGTCAACACCAGCCCGATGACGATGCCGGCGCCAAAGATCAGCATGGAATATTTGTTTTCGAGGCCGACCCCCGACACGATGCCGAACCAGATCCAGAGGTTCGGGGCGCCGGTCTTGACGATGCGGATAAAGAGGTAGGCGCAACCCATCCAGAACAGCGGTTCGAACGCATTCATGCTCAGCAGGCTGTGGGTGACAAGGATCGCCGGCGCTACCAGGGCAGTTAGCGCCGCCAAGCCCTGGGCAAAGCGCTTCCCGCCGAGCTCACGCGTGATCAGGGCAGTAAGGGCAACCTCGGCGGCGCCGGCAACGGCAGGAAGGAACCGGATAGCGGGCAGAGAATCACCGAGCAGGGAGCGCGTCAGCCAGGTGATCACGGCGATCAGCGGCGGTTGATCAACGTATCCCCAGGCTAGGTGCCGGCTGCAGGCGAGATAGTAGAGTTCGTCAACAAAATATCCGTAGTGCCGGCCGGCGTAAAGGTGCACCAGGAACTTGCCTGCCGTGAGGCTCAGGACCAGCACAGTCGCGGTGATGGCGAGCCGGTTCTCAGGACTATTGCCGGGAACCGGCGCGGATGGGGAGCTCATGGAAGTCGGAAGTATACAGCTATTCCTGATCCGAACGACTTTGGCGGAGTGTGCGCATCCACGGGGCCAAAGGAGCGCTTACGCCGGAGCAACCTCCGTGTACCCTAGGGCGAGAAGAGCTTTGCAAGCCGCGCACACGAATTGAGGCGGCGGGCCAACACCGCCGATGGCAAAGACCCTTGGTTCGTGGCACCGCGCGCAGGGGGCTGTGGGCGCGCTGGAATCGGGATCAGGCGGGATTTCAAACTCCTCCGTTACTTCCCCCACCCTCGTCGTTTCCAGCTCAAATGTGGTGTAGCAATTGTTGCAAACGTGGTTGTAACAGCACTCCGGCTTACAGGAATATAGAACGTCGCCCGAACCGCATTGCGGGCAGACGACAGAGATGGGCGTGAGCGTCATCGAATTTCCAGCATGGCGCAGCAGCGGCGAAGGTGTCAAGAAGAAGACTGTTCCCCGTTCGACCCGAGCCCCCCGCACCCCCCGCCCCTCTCGCCCAAGGGGGCGAGGGTGAGTGGTAATTTGATTTCACTTCTCTCGCCATCTTAGAGGGGAGATTACTGAGAACTGACAACTGAGAACTTTATTCGTTCTTTTCCCCTTGTCAGCCACGCAAGGAAGATTGAAAATACGCGCGCATGAGTTCCATACGCACCTACTGGACGCTTGCCCGGCCCTTCACCCTGGTCCCGCCCATGACCGGGATTTTTTCCGGATGCCTCCTGGGCTATGGGGCCACGCATGCCTCCCTTCATCCCGTACGAGTCACGCTGGCCGTTCTGGCTGCGGGAGTGCTGAATGCCGCCTCCAACGCGCTGAACCAGATTTGCGATCTCACCAACGACCGCATCAACAAACCGCACCGTCCGCTGCCCTCCGGCGAGCTGACGCTTCGCCAAGCATGGATTTTCACCGCCACGGCTTACGCTTTGGCTTTGGTGATGGTAGCGGTGGTGAATCGCGAAACCTTCGCCATTTATGTGATCGCCGCACTTGCCACCGTAGCTTATTCCGCGCCTCCGGTGCGGCTGAAGCGGCACCCCGTGGGTTCAAACCTGATCATCGCGCTCATTCGCGGCTGGCTGCTGAAGGTCGCGGGATGGGCGGCGGTGGCGACGGTGCTCAATTCTATTGAGCCCTGGTACATCGGCTCCATCTACTTTGTTTTTCTCCTGGGCGCAGCCACCACCAAGGATTTTGCCGATATCGAAGGCGACCGCGCGGCGGCGTGCATTACCTTGCCGGTGAAATACGGAGCCACGTGGAGCGCCCGCGCTATCACCCCATCCTTCATATTACCGTGGCTGATGTTACCGCTCGGCCTCGCACTTCACGTTCTCAGCGGCGACCCGTCAGCTATCCTCGTGTTGAGCGCCATCATGCTGACCTGGGGTGCGTACGTCGCCTACTTGATTAATAAGGATCCGCACCGGTTGGTGACGGAGGGCGAAAATCATCCTTCCTGGCACCACATGTACTGGATGATGATGGTTGGCCATTTGGGTTTGGCTGGGGCATACTTGATTCGCAATCCTGGGTTAGGGATTGGGTAAAATCGAATCATTGAGTCATTGGGCCATCGGGCCATTGAGCCATTGAAAAGATAGTGACTCAATGGTTCAATGGCCAAATGGCTCGATGACCCAATCATCCGATCTCTTGACTCGATCATCCAATGATCCTCCTGACTGGCGCTACCGGTTATCTCGGTTCTGGAATCGCCCGCGAACTCATTGCGCGGCACGAACCCTTTCGGGTTTTGGTGCGGGACGCCAAGCGCCTGGGATTTGACCCCACGGCGAGCCACTGCGAGGTGGCCCTTGGTGATTTGCGCGACCGGGAAGCAGCGCGCGCCGCCGTCCACCGAGTGGACGCAGTGATTCACACCGCCGCCCTCGTCAAGATGTGGGTGCGCGACCGGCGCGACTTCTGGCGCGTCAATGTGGAAGGCTTGCAGAACTTGCTGGAAGCCGCTGAGCGGGCCGGTGTGCGGCGGGTCGTGTACACCTCCTCGTTTCTGGCGCTCGGGCCATCGGCGGATGTAAACGGTAACGAATCGCTCCGCCATGCCGGCCCCTTTTCTGACGCCTACGAAGAATCCAAGGCGCGCGCGCTTGAGTGGCTGCGCGGCGAGGGATTGCGCCGCTTCCCCGTAATCGTGACGTATCCCGGCGTCATTTACGGTCCCGGCCCCAAAACCGCGGGTAACCTGATCGGGGGGATGATCGACCAGTACCTCGCCGGGAAATTTCCGGGACTCATCGGGTCCGGAGAACAGCGGTGGAGCTTTGCCTTCATTGCCCATGTTGTCAACGCGCATCTGGCCGCCCTGGAGAAGGGAAAGCCGGGAGAAGAATATGTGTTGGGCGGAGATAACCGCTCGCTGAACGAATTCTTCCGGGCCCTAGCAGATTTCACGCACGTCCGAAGGTCGGTTCGCCATCTTCCCTTTACCGTGGGAAAGTTCGTGGGCGCTACGGAGCTGATGCGCGCCCGCGTGTTTGGCCATTCTCCCCGCCTGACTCCCGGCGTCGTAGAAATCTTCAAGCACGATTGGGTGTACTCGAGCGCCAAGGCGGTTCGCGACCTTGGCTACTGGGTGGCCCCCTTGGAGGAGGGCCTCCTGAAGACGCTGGGAGAGAGGACGCCACCGGTCATTCATCAATGGCCCAGTGACTCCCCGCGCTGAAGCAGGTGAAGCATTAAACAGGTGAGGTAATACAGAACATGCCGGAAATCTCCCCATCTGTCACTGCGCCGCGCGCACCGCTCTTTTCCACGCGCAGGATCGTGCATATGTCCATGCTGATCTTCGCGTTCCTGCTGCCTTACCTCACTTGGCCGCAAGCCGCAGGGTGCGCCCTGCTGGCGCTGCTCTTCAACTTTGCGGTTCTGCCCCGCCTGGGGGCGGACCTGAGCAAAGGCCCTTCTCGTGGTCCGGAATCTGGAATTTTGAATCTCGTATCGCCTCCCGCAAGTGGAATCCGGGACAATGTCTGGACCGGCATTTTTATCTACCCGATCTCGGTGTTGGCGCTGATCCTTCTTTACCGCCACGACTGGCACATCGTTGCCGCCACCTGGGCCATCATGGCTTTGGGTGACGGCACAGCGAGCGTCGCCGGCGGCTGGCTCCGTGGCCCGGCGCTCCCCTGGAATCGCGAAAAGACCTGGTCAGGCTTTGGGGGATTCCTCGTGGCCGGAACAGTGGGCGCCTACGTCCTAACGCGTTGGGCGGCCCCCGCCGTCGACCCCAGCGTCGCCCTGAGGATTTGTGCGGCGACGACCCTGGTAGGCGCAATCGTCGAATCCGTCCCGATTGGCCTGGATGACAACGCCACGGTCCCACTGGTGTCGGGCGCCTTCATGTTTTGCTTGTATTTCGTTGAGCGCAGCGCGCTGGACAGCAACCTGCCCTTCCTCGGCCGGCGCATCGTGCTGGCCGCGGTTATCAATCTCGCGCTTGCGGTATTGGCCCTCGGCTTGAAGATGGTCAACCGCTCGGGCGCGATTGGCGGCTTCCTGCTGGGCGTGGCGGTCTATCTGGGCTGGGGCTACAAAAGCTTTCTGTTGATGTTCGCCTTCTTCGCGATCGGATCCATAGCTACTCGGTTCGGCTATGTGCGCAAAGCCGCGCGCGGCGTGGCGGAAAAACGCGGGGGCGCGCGGAGTTGGCGCGAAGCCGCGGCGAACTCGCTGGCGGGAGCGTTCTTCTCCCTCCTGGTCATCACCACGCATCACGAAGGCGCGTTTTTGATGGCATTGATTGCAGCATTTGCGGAGGCCACGGGCGACACCGTTTCCAGCGAAATCGGCCAATGGATTTCCGACCGCGCATATTTGATCACGACGTTTAGGCCGGTGCCGGCCGGCGAGGACGGCGGCATCAGTGTGGGAGGCAGTATCGCGGGGGGATTGGCTTCCGCATTAATCGTGGCGCTCGCCTTCAGCCTGGGTCTGTGTAGCAGGGCGGGGATTATCATTACGCTATCCGCCGCGATTGCCGGGAACTTGCTTGACAGTGTGCTGGGCGCTACGCTCGAACGGCGGGGCCTGGTCACCAACGGCATTGTAAATTTTGCCGGCACCACCTTTGCCGGTGCTCTGGCGCTTGCCATCACGCTCCATATAGGACTTTAGCGCTGGTGATTTATCCCGGGCTTGGCACTGCGGCATTCCTTCACTCGAGCCATTGATATCATCTATTGTAATGTGATATCATTGCCGTGAAGTCAAGGAGTTGAGCTATGCCGGCGATTGTCGTGCGCAACATCTCCGCCGAGACCCATCGGGCATTGCGCGTCCGGGCGAGACAACACGGACGGAGCACCGAAGCGGAAATTCGAACTATCCTCAATGGAGCCGTACGGCCGGCCGCGCGCCTCAGGCTCGGCACTGCCCTCGCGGCGCTCGCGAAGCCCATGGGCGGCCTTGATCTCGAAATTACGCGGGACAAGGCCCCCGCCGCGCCGGCGGACCTCACGTGATCCTGCTTGACACCAACGTGGTTTCTGAGCCGATGCGGCCCAACCCTGATCGGAGGGTACTCGCTTGGCTCGATGCTCAGGCCGCCGAGAGCCTCTATCTCGCGACCGTGAGCCTTGCCGAGTTGCTGCTCGGCATCGAGAGCCTGCCCGCCGGCAAACGGCGCAGGGCCCTTGCCAGCGCCCTTCACGAGCGGGTCATCGCCCTCTTCGGCAAGCGGATTGTCCCGTTTGACCTCGGTGCGGCGGAGATCTACGCGCAGATCGTAATGCGCGTCCGCCGGCACGGCCATCCCATTGCCGTGGCGGATGCGCAGATCGCATCGATTGCCGCCTTGCGCCAGTTTGCTGTCGCTACTCGCGACGAGGCGCCATTCCAGGCTGCCGGCGTCCCGGTTATCAACCCCTGGACCGCGAGCATCGAGCGCTAGCGGGGAGGCATCGGTTAGGGGGATCGGATGGCTGACTCGGAGGACCCAACCGACTGGCCAATGGCCGCCAAGAGTGTTAGAACGTGGATGATTCCCGCTTGAACCCCCACAAATCCTCGACGGTTGCCCAGAATCCCGTTTACAACTTTCCAGCTCCGACGCTAGAATAGATTGAAAGTGTTTGCACCATTCGGGCACGCTCTTTCGCACACTTCATGGCTGAGATTCTGGCGATTTATCCCGGATCTTTCGATCCGATCACGAATGGTCACCTCGATTTGATCGAGCGGGGGAGCCAACTCTTCAACCGTCTCATTGTCGCGGTGCTGACGAATGTTGAAAAGGACCCGCTATTTACCGTGGCTGAGCGGGTGGAAATGCTCCGCGAAGCGACCCATTCCATCCCCAATGTTTCGGTGGATACTTTCAGCGGGTTGCTGGTGGACTATGCGCGCCAGAAGCAGGCCAAGGCAATCCTGCGGGGCATTCGAGCTTTCACGGATTACGAGTATGAGCTGCAGATGGCGCTGATGAATCGCAAGCTTGCACCCGATTTGGAAACGGTGTTCTTGATGCCGGCCCTCGCCTACACTTACGTCAGTTCGCGCCTGGTACGGGAGATCTTTCAGCTTGGCGGCTCGGTTACCTGTTTGGTTCCGGCGCTGGTAGAAGAGCGGCTTCATCAGAAGGTTTTTCAGGGCAAAACATGAAAGGAAGCCCACAGCATACAGTTGACAGCTGACAGTAACTGTTGGCTGTGAGCTGTCAGCTTTCAGCTTCGATGCAATTTTCCGAGCGGATTTCACGGATTTCGGTTTCTTCGACCGCCGCAGTCGTCCAGAAGGCCGACAAGTTGCGCGCCTCCGGCGTCAAGCTGGTTGACTTCGGCGCCGGCGAACCCGATTTCCCCACCCCCGACCACATCAAGCAGGCCGCGATCCGCGCCCTGGAAGAGGATTTTACCAAGTACACCCCCACCGGCGGCACGCGTGAACTGAAAGAAGCCTTGGTTGACCGGCACGCCAAGGATTTCGGCTCACACTACTCCGTCGAGGAATGCCTCGTGACCGTGGGAGGCAAGCAAGCCATCTTCGAAGCCGTGGTGGCCACCATCAATGGTGGGGATGAAGTGATTTTGCCCGTCCCATACTGGGTCTCCTTCCTCGATATTATCAACTATGCGGGCGGCAAGGCGGTGTTTCTCGAGACGGATGAGGCGGAGAATTTCGCCGTGCGGGCCGAAGCGGTGGAGAAACTCATCACGCCCCGGACCAGAATGATCGTGGTGAATTCGCCCAACAATCCCACCGGCGCGGTGATCCCAAGCGAGGAAATGGAAAAGCTCCTGGGGGTGGCGGCGCGGCATAAGATCCTCTTGTTGTCGGACGAGTGCTATTGCCATTTTCTGTACGATGACCCACCGTTTTCCCTGGGGAGTTCCAGGGATCGCGATCATCTCCTGATAGTGGGTTCGTTTTCCAAAACTTATGCCATGACGGGCTGGCGCGTGGGATTCGCCCTTGGCCCCACCAAGCTCCTCGCCAACATGCTGAAGCTTCAGAGCCACTCGACTTCCAATCCCACCTCCATCGCGCAGAAGGCCGCGGTGGAGGCCTTGCGCGCCTCGCAGGATTCCGTGCGCGCCATGCTGGCGGAGTACCGCTGCCGCCGCGACTGCGTGGTGGAAGGCCTACGCGCTATCCCTGACGTTAAGTGCACGGTGCCGCAGGGCGCTTTCTATGCCTATCCCAATGTCTCGGCTTACTTGAATCGTGATGGCTTGGCAAACACCACGGTACTGGCGGAAAGACTCCTGGACGAAGCGCACGTAGCCGTGGTGCCCGGCCCGGCATTTGGAACTGAGCAACACGTTCGGCTTTCCTACGCAACATCCCTGGATCGAATTAACGAAGGGTTGAGGCGGATGGCGGCGTTTTTCGGGAAATTCTAAAGCAGGGGCTGGGTGCTGGGGACTAGGGGCTGGGGAAGAGTCGAGCCTCGATCCCCAGAACCCAGCACCCAGAACCTGGCACCTAGCCTGATTATGTCTACCTTCAACAGCCCTCTCCAACTCTCTAATATCTTCAAGCCGAAAATCTGGGGTCGGCGGGACTTGGCTCCGCTCTTCTCCGTGCCACGCTCCCGGGATAAGTCGCGCGGAAAATTTGCCGACCAGCGCGTCGGCGAGGTGTGGGTCACCGATGATGTTTCGTGCTTTATCAACGGACCCGTGGCGGGCATGACCCTCGCCGAGGCTTCGGAGAAATACGGCCCGGAGTTGCACGGAAAATCCTGGAGGGGCCGACGTTTTCCTCTTCTCGCCAAGTATATCTTTACCAGTGACTGGCTTTCCGTGCAGGTTCATCCTGACGACGCGTACGCCGCCGTCCATGACCCCGGCAACGTGGGCAAGTGCGAGATGTGGTACTTCGTGAACTCTGATCCCGGCGCCGCGATTCTCCTCGGGCTGAAGCCCGGCGTGACGAAAGAGCAATTACCCCAAGTGTTCAAAAACGGAAATTCGCGCGACTTTCTGCAAAGCTTCCAGCCGCAGCCGGAGGAAGCCGTGTTTCTGCCCCCGGGACTCGTCCACGCATTGGGGCCCGGCCTGCTGCTGTTCGAGGTCGAGGAGAATTCCGATCTCACCTACCGGCTGGATGATTTTGGCCGGCCCGGCCTGGACGGCAAACCTCGCCCGTTGCACCTGGAAAAAGGGCTCGCCGTGATTCGCCCGGAGCTCCCGCCCCTCCGCAATTTGCCCCGGATCCAATGCAATGAGAAGTACGGCGCGCGCCGGTTCGTTCTCGCCAGCCGCTTCTTCGCCCTCGAGGAATTGAGCGTTCACCAGCCGGCGACTTTCCACAGCTCGCCCGAGAGAGTGGAAGTTCTTACCATTCTGGAAGGCAATGGGCGCATTGAAAATGAGGCGGGCTGGCTGGCTTATCGCCCCGGCGACACCTGGTTAATTCCGCCCACCGCAAACCTCTACCGCCTCGCGCCGAGGGTTGACACGAAACTTTTGAAGTTCTATGTTCCCGACATCGAAAGAGATTTCCATGCGCCGTTGAAGCGCCGGGGAATTCCTCCCGAGAAAATCCGCCAGATTGTGTTCGAGTGAAATCCTATGGCGCGAAAATTGGTCTTTGCTCACGCCTACGCTGTGGTGATGGCTGGCGGCAGCGGAACGCGCTTCTGGCCCCTGAGCCGCCGCAAGCATCCCAAACAATTACTGGAACTCTTCGGCCACGGCACACTTCTGGAACAGACGGTGGAGAGGCTCCAGCCCCTTATTCCAGCCGAGCGCATCTACGTCTATACCAACGAACTTGTCTGGCGTGAGGTTTGCCGGCGCCTGCCACAGATTCCGCGCGCGCACATCGTGGCGGAACCCGCCTCCCGCAATACGGCGCCCACCCTGGGAGTTGCCGCTCACGAGATTTGCCGCCGCGACCCGCAAGGCCTGATGCTGGTACTGCCAGCGGACCACGTCATCGCCAAACCCACCGAGTTTCTTCGCGTGCTGCGGGCCGGCTGTGAGACCGCGGAAAGGGAAGGCAGTTCGGTTGTTATTGGCCTGAAGCCCACCCGCCCCGACACCGGCTTTGGGTACGTGCGAGTCGGCGCCTGTGAAACGCGCGTTGCTGGACAGAAGATCTACCGGGTGGAGAAGTTCACGGAAAAGCCGCCGTTGGCCGTTGCGCGCCGCTACGTCGCCTCCGGGCGCTATCTGTGGAACGGTGGCATGTTTATCTGGAGGGCCTCCACCCTGCTCGAGAATTTCGCCAAGCATCAACCCCGGATGGCAGACCAACTGGCGCGCTTGGCTGCGGCCGGCGGTGTGCGGTCGGCAAAGACCTTTCGCCGCCTCTTCCCGCAATTCGAAAAGATCTCCATTGACTATGCCATCATGGAGAAAATTTCGGATATCCACAGCGTCGCTGCCGACATTGGATGGAATGACGTTGGCAGTTGGGCGGTTGTCTACGATCTCTCCGCCAAGGATCGTGAGGCAAACGTCCGTCCGGAGCGCAGTCTGTGCCTGGATTCGCACGGCAATATGATTGTTGCCAAGCGCAGCTTTGTGGTGACCGTGGGGGTCCAGGACCTCGTCATTGTGGAGACGGACGACGCCCTGCTGATCTGCGCGCGCGAGCGTTCCCAGGAAGTCGGCAAAGCGGTGCAGGCGCTGGAAAAAGCGGGGCTGCGAAAGCTGCTATAGATGTGCGGTAACAAGTGACGAGTGCTATGGATAAAATCAAATTCGGTACGGACGGCTGGCGGGGAGTTATCGCCGAGGACTTCACTTTTGCCAACGTGCGCCGGGTAGCGGCGGCCATCGCCCAGTATGTTTGCGAGGAGAGCCAACCGGCGCGCGGCCTGATCGTTGGCTACGACATGCGTTTTCTTTCGGCGGGATTCGCGCAGGCTGTCGCCGAAGTAACCGCTGCCGCAGGGATACCCGTGTGGCTCGCCAAGGCCGGCACCCCCACGCCGGCGGTCAGCTATGCGGTGGTGGCAAAGCAGACCGCGGGCGCCGTCATGATTACGGCCAGCCACAATCCCTACCGGTGGAATGGCGTCAAGTTTAAAGCGCCTTATGGCGGCTCGGCGGACCCGGCGATTATCCATCAAATTGAAGTCCACCTGCGCCGCCTCGATCGCGCGCGCGCCCGGCCGCGCAGGGTCCGGCCTGCCACGCTTGACCTTGTTGACCTCACCACTCCCTACCTCGAACGGCTCAAGCAACTGGTCAGCCTGGACCAGATCCGCACCTCCGGGCAGAGGTTCGTCATCGATCCGATGTATGGGGCCGGCAGCGGCTGTATTGCCCGCTTGTTCAACGAGTTGAGAATTCCCTACCGCGAAATCCACTCCGAGCACAATCCGCTTTTCCCCGGCATGAATCCTGAGCCCATTGAACCCCACGTGGAGGGCCTGCGCCAAGCGGTGATGGGAGGCAAATTCGACGCCGGCTTTGCCACCGACGGCGACGCCGACCGAATTGGCGCCATCGACCGGACCGGAGCCTTCATCGATTCGCACAAGATTTTCTCCATTTTGCTTAAGCATCTCACTGAGGACCTGGGGTTGCGGGGAGAAGTGGTGAAGACCTTCTCCACCACGCAAATGATTGACAAGCTGGCGCGCAAGCACCAACTGCCCCTGCACGTTACACCGATCGGTTTCAAATACATTTGCGAGCTGATGCTGACCCGCGACATCTTGATTGGCGGCGAAGAAAGCGGTGGCATCGGCGTGAAGGGGCACCTGCCGGAACGTGACGGGATCCTCAACTCGCTTCTTCTGGCGGAAGTGATGGCGCAAAAGAGAAAGAGCCTGGGCGAGTTGGTGGAGGATTTGAGCCAGGAGTTCGGGCCACACTTCTATGGCCGCGTGGATTTGGAAGTGGAACTGGCGAGAGCTCAGCAATTGGTGAAGCAGGTGGCCCGGGGGAAGTGCAAGAGAGTCGCCGGATTGAAAGTGACGGCGGTGGAAGACCTGGATGGCGCCAAAATGCGCTTTGGAGATTCCGCCTGGTTGCTGGTGCGTGCTTCGGGAACTGAAAACCTTCTGAGGCTCTATTCCGAAGCCCCGTCGCGCGAGCTGGTTAAAGCGCTGCTGGACGAAATGACGCGCATCGCGACGGCGCGAGAGTAGTTGGAAATGACGGTCGGTAGATTTGAAATGAATGTGCCGAAGGCGCCTTGGACTGCGGCGCCTCGACGCCGCCTTTGGCTTCGTCCCCGGCGTTTCTCCAGGGCGGCGCCCAGTCTGCTTGGCTGGTACTGCGGATCATTTTGAAGGTCTTCGTATTTTGCTTTGGTCCAAGGCGGCGTCGAGCCGCCGCAGTCCAAGGTGCCTTCGGCACAGAGGATTGACGACGGGCAGGAGAAGGAGGCTATGTGTGGAACCAAGGGCCCACGGCAAATTCCAGACCTTGCGACTACCGGGCCTTACCTCTGAGCGAAATGGAAGAAATTGTGGCTCGTTTCAAGGAACGGGTGGATTCCGCGCAACTCGCAAGCCCACCCAACAAGGAGCGGGTCAGGGAGGCCCTGCGGAGAAAGGGGGCCGACCGGTGCCTTACGCGGATGAATCGCTTGACGACGGATGTGATCGTTCGCTATGGCGATGCTTTGGCCGATCTTCTTTGCCAGTTCCCTGACGATGTGATCTCTATTACGTCCTACGAGTTTTCCCTGGGATATCAAGCTCCCGGCCGCCCCGGCCACCTCACGAACGTTGAGGCCCTGATGCAAGAAAAGGATTGGGTGGATGAATGGGGGATCGGCTGGAAACATGCCGCGGACGGAGTGGGAGCAAATCCGGTCAGCCATCCCATCAAGGATTGGTCGCAGCTTGACGATTACCTGCGCAACCACATGCCCGACCCCCATGAGCACGGACGATTGGCTGCGGCGTTACCAAGTCTGGCCAAGCACGGGTCCAGCAAATACTGCGTGGGCGTCCTGAATCTCACCCTTTTCGAACGGCTTTTCTCCTTGCGGGGCATGGATTATGTGCTCGAGGACTTCTATACAAATGAAAAAGAAATCGGCCGCTTGTGTGAAGCCTTAACCCAGTACGCCATCGGTTTGATCGGTGAATGGGGGAAAACGGAAATTTCCGCCATTTTCCTCTCCGATGACTGGGGGTCCCAAGAAGCCCTCATGATTTCACCGGCGATGTGGAGACGGCAGTTCAAGGAACATTACCGAAGGATTTTCGCGGAGGTGCATCGCTGGGGAAAAGACGTTCTTTTTCATAGCTGCGGCAATATCACGTCCATCATCCCGGACCTGATCGAAGTTGGAGTAGATGTGTTGGACCCGCTGCAACCTGGACCTATGAATCTCGCGGAAGTCGCAAACCAATTCGGCGGTAAGGTGTCTTTCAGCGGCGGAATCGACGACCAGCGTCTGGAAAATTATAGCCCCCGGGAGGTGAAAGATATGGTTCGCAGGACGATTGACACCCTCGGACGCCCCTTCGGAAACAGTTACATTGTCGCCGCGGCGAATGCGATTCTTCCCTCGGTGCCGCTCGAAAACCTGGAAGCGATGATTCAGGCTTGCCATGAGCAATGAAACCTCTGGGACGGGGATCAATGAGCGTGCGGAAGATTCCGCGCGCGTTAAGCACTACCACCGCACCGGCCGTATTCTAGCGGTCACGGGCTACCTCGTTGACCTGGCTCTTCTTCTGATCCTGCTTTTCACCGGATGGACGATTGTGCTGCGCACGCTGGCCCTGCACTACAGCCCGCGTCCATGGCTTGCCCTGCTGATTTACCTCGTCCTCTTCGGAGCCATCACCCAATTGGTGGGCCTTCCCATCGATTTCCTCCGTGGCTTCTGGTTGGAGCATCGCTATGGTCTTTCCAACTTGACGCTTTGGGGTTGGGTGAAGGATCAATTGAAGGGCCTCGCCGTGGGGGGTGTGCTGGGTTTGCTGGCGTTGGAACTCGTCTACGTGGCGATCCGCCGTTGGCAGGAGCGTTGGTGGGTTGTCTGCGCCATCGGCGCACTGGGGTTCTTCGTCCTCCTCGCCAACCTGGCCCCGGTACTTATCCTCCCCATCTTTTTCAAGTTTAAGCCCCTGGAGAACGCCTCCTTGACGGAACGCTTGCTGGAACTCTCGCGGCGCGCGGGCACCCGCGTGAAGGGCGTGTTTGAATGGAAACTCAGCGAGAAGAGCAAGAAAGCCAACGCCGCCCTGCTGGGGCTGGGCAATACGCGGCGAATTATCCTCTCGGATACGCTGCTCGAACGGTTTCAGGATGAGGAAGTGGAGGCGGTGTTGGCCCACGAATTTGGCCATCACGTCCACCGCCATATTTTTCAGTTGATCGCGATTCAGGGCGGGGCAATGTTTTTGGGCTTCTACCTGATTCACCGCATGCTGGATTGGCTGGGACCGCATTTCGGATTTCGAGGCGCCGCGGATTTCGCCAACCTGCCGCTGCTGGCGCTGGTCACCACAGCTCTTTCCCTCGTCCTTCTACCCGCGGTGAACTCATACTCGCGCGCCCTGGAGCGCCAGGCGGATACGTACGCCCTGCGCGCCATATCGTCGCCCACCCCGTTCATTTCCAGCATGGAAAAGCTGGCCGAACTCAACCTCGCGGAACGCCAGCCCCACCCCTGGATTGAGTTCATCTTTCACAGCCATCCCTCCATCCAAAAACGCATTGATTTTGCCCACAAGTTTTCGTCCTGATGGTGCGGGCTTGCGGATTACCGGGAGCGCGTTGCGGGCGAGGAAGGCATTGCCTCGGAGAAGGGGTTGACGACGCGGACGGAACCGTACCTCTGGCCGGCCCCCAGGTCCTCGGAGTAAAGCAGGTCCGCCCCGGAGCTTTCTGCCGCTTGAATAATGAGTGCATCCCAAAAGGGGATCTTGTAGAGGGCTTCGATATCAAGAGCATGGAGGATTGATTGTGTTGTATTCACTACCACTTCCCAATTGAAGTAATCCTGAATTAACATGCGCAACTCTGCCATGGGCAAAGGATGCAGCGCTTTCCGGCGGAGGTTGATGCAAAGTTCCTGTAGAACCTGCGTACTGACGACACCTCGCCCCGAGTTCCAGAGTTCTCCCACCAAGCGTTGTGCAGTTTTGTGTTTGGCCCCCGAGGAGCGATCGTGGGCGTATACGAAAATGTTCGTGTCGACGAAGCATTTATCGTTCATGCAATTCCTCCCGCGAGCGGGGAGGAGTCCAGCGCAAGTCAAATCCTTCGCCCAGCCGCGCCAGAGCGCGGCGCCGCGCCTGGTCGAAGGCTCGACGTTCGCGGACAATGTTATTCAGCCGCGCCGAAAGCAAAGCACTAATCGATGTGCCCTCCTCGGCGGCCATGATTCGAACCTCGCGTAACAGGTTCGCATCCAGCTTCAGGGTTATATTGGCTTTCATGCGTGCACCTCCTTTCGTGCAGCACCATTCTACGTGCTTGAGGAGTTTGGGTCAAGTCGGCAGATTCTCTCCATGGCATTCTAGAGCGGTCGAGCCGGCTCAAGATGCGTCCTGAAATAGCCGACGCGTACAGAACGCCCGCATTCTTTCCGAATGCGGCTGCAAGTGGCCGAAGATCAAACTTCGCGTAAACGTCCAGATCAATGTTGAGGAATCCGGTTATGTCGTCCAAGGGAGCTGCCATCCCTAGTTCCTACTTTGGTTCCCGCTTCCAACTCCGAGAGTGGGACTCCAGGATTGAGATTCGTGGATTTTGCGAAGGAAGAACCGCGGACCAAAAAACGGGGGTTCGCGCTACAAGTGCTCCTTCGCGCGGCACTACGCGTCGGCCCATGGATTAATGACGGGGACGGACAGATCTTCGAAATGCGCCGCATTGCGGGTCGCAAGTGTTGCCTGACAGGCAAGCGCGGTCCCTGCGATCATGGTGTCCCTCAAATCGCCGGGGCGTCCTCTCTTGTGACATACCGCCATGAGGTCCCCGGCAAGTTGCGCCGCCGCCGCATCAAAAGGTGCAATCCTACCCTCGATCTTGTCGGCCATGACGGTTTCAAAGGCTTGCAGCAATGCCGCGCGGCGCTTTCCCGCTGGCATTATCTGCAATCCAAACCGAACCTCAAGGACCGTCACGGAAGTTGTCCAGATGGACGTCCTGGGTTTTTTGTCCAGCCAGGCGATTACCTTCTGGTCGGGTATTCGGCTCATCAGCGCCGAAAGGACGTTGGTGTCGAGGATAATCATCTATCGAAGGATGGAGGTTTGATCCCATGTCCGCGGAGTTCAGGAATATCCGCGTCCAGTCCGACCTTTCGAAACAAGGAGGCGATTTCGGTTCCCAGCCCGCGCGCGGGGGTTGCTTCTTCCTTGGCGGCGTCGCGCAGAATATCCCGCACTTCTTCCTCCATACTCCTGCCATGCCGCTTAGCGCGACGCTGTAACCGTAACTTGATCCCTGCACCAAGATTACGAACCACCAGTTGGGCCATCTAATCTCCCTCCTGATATCACGATATCACATTATCAGCTGAAAGCCAACAGTTAATGGCACGCCACCCACAATTCCCTCAATCGGCAATTGTCAATCGGCAATTATTCGTACCTCAGCGCCACCATGGGATCGACCTTGGTGGCCCGGCGGGCGGGGATGTAACTTGCCGCCAGGGCCACGAGCGCAAGGAAGATCGTTACGCCGGCGAAGGTGAGCGGGTCCGTGGCGCTCACGCCGAACAGCAGCGTGGCCATGATGCGGGTCAGCGCCAAAGATCCCAGAATGCCCACCGTGACGCCCACCGCCACAATCACGAGGCCTTGCCGAAGGACGAGGCGCAGCACGTCGGCGACCTCCGCGCCCAGAGCCATGCGCACTCCAAACTCGCGCGTGCGCTGTGCGACGGAGTAGGCCATCACGCCGTAGATCCCCGCCATGGCGAGCAACAGGGCGGTGGCGGCAAAGACTCCCACCAGGAGCAA
>Ga0335085_10002303_pt1 | contig 36145 bp, 25 predicted proteins | sample Lox_Sample_45_FD_206712 | JGI IMG/M metagenome (GOLD analysis project Ga0335085, IMG submission 206712) | Soil microbial communities from Loxahatchee National Wildlife Refuge, Florida, United States - Lox_Sample_4.5 | ecosystem: Environmental > Terrestrial > Soil > Wetlands | place: USA... | reverse complement strand
TGCTCTACGGGGTCAGCGCCACGGATCCGCTGACCCTGGCGTCGGTTTCTGCGCTTCTGATTCTTGTGGCTCTGATGGCCAGCTACATCCCGGCGCGGCGCGCAGCCAAGGTCGATCCCATGGTGGCACTGCGCTACGAGTGAAGAATTGAGGAATAAATAGATGACTGGTTTGCTCCAGGATGTCCGTTACGGGCTGCGTACCTTGTGGAAGCGTCCTCAATGGCGGCCTACATCCCAGCACGTTGGGCGACGAATGTCGATCCCATGGTGGCGCTGCGATACGAGTGAGAAGGGAAACTCCGGATGAATGGATGCCTTCAAGACGTGCGCTATGCAGTTCGACAACTGCTGAAAACGCCTGCCATCACCGTGGTGGTGGCGATCACGCTGGCATTGGGGATTGGCGTCAACACAGGCATATTCAGCGTTTTGAATGGATGGCTCTTCCGTCCCCTGCCTGTACCCGCGCCGGAACAGATCACCGTTCTGGCCGCGCCCCGCGAGGACGGCTCCAAATTCTCATTCCTCGACTTCGCGGATGTGCGCAGGCAGGCTGACGTTTTCTCCGACGTGTTTGCCTACGCGACGGGAATTGCCGGCCTGAGCACTCACGGCACTCCCAGTGAATTCGCCTACAGTGCGGTGAGTGGCAATTATTTTTCGACACTGGAAGTGCAACCCCTGCTCGGTCGGGTATTCCTGCCGGGCGAGGGCGAGAAGGCCGGGGACCAGCTTCAAGTGGTCCTGGGCTACTCCTACTGGCAGAAAACGTTCGGAGAGGACCGTGGAGTTGTCGGGCGGCAGGTGCTCATCAACGGCAAGCCAGCCACGGTCATCGGGGTCACGCCCAAGGAATTTCATGGCACCTTCTTCGCCTTCGCGATGGATGGCTACCTGCCGCTCAGCTTCGTTGCGCAAAGCCAAAACTCAAATGACCTCTGGTCCAACCGCAGTCATCGGGAATTGTTTGTGCTCGGCCGGTTGAAGCCAGGCGTCAGCCGGCACCATGCACAAGCATCGGTTGACGTCATCGCCCGGCGCCTCGGGGCGGCCTACCCTTCGACGGACGACAAATTTAAAGTCTGGCTCATTCCTGAGTCGAGGTCACGGCCCGCTCCGTTTGTTTCCAGTTTTGTTCCCATAATCGCCGCTTTGTTTCTCGGGCTGGCTGCGATGGTGTTGGTCCTGGCTTGCATCAACGTGGCCAATATTCTTCTCGCCCGCGCAACCGCGCGCCAGCGTGAGATGGGAATTCGGGCAGCCCTGGGTGCAGGCCGCGTCCGCCTTATCCGGCAAGTCCTCACGGAGAGCCTTCTGCTCGCTCTGCTGGGCGGGGCCGCCGGTGCGCTGCTGGGAAAGTGGGCCATTGCCGCCGGTGGTTTCTTTCTCCAACCCGTAGTTACGACCTCATCCAACCTGGGCTACAGCATGGATTGCAGCTTCGACTGGAGGGTGTTTTCCTACACGCTGGGAGCCGCCGTTCTTACCGGAGTGATTGCCGGCCTCTGGCCCGCCTTTCGCGCCGGCCGGACTGACATACTCACGATATTGCACGAAGGAGCGCGTGGCGCTTCCAGCGGACTGGAGAAAAATCGCGTCCGCAGTGGGCTGGTGGTGGTGCAAGTCGCGTGTTCCCTGATGCTGCTGGTGACCGCGGGGCTCTTCGTGCGCAGCCTGGGCCGCGCCGAGCGAATGTACCTGGGCTTCGATCCCGACCACGTCCTTAATGTCATGCTTGATCCGCGCCAGATTGGCTACAGCGAGACCCGCAGCATAGATTTTTATCGAGACCTTGTGGGGCGCGTGCGTGCGATGGCGGGCGTGGAATCCGCCAGCGTCGCGTTCTCCGCGCCCATGTCACTTCCCGGCCATTCGGATCCGCTCTACATTGAAGGCCAAGCAGTGGTTGCAGGAGAACAGCCTCCTAGAGTGTCATCCAACAGCATCGACCCCGGGTACCTTCGCACGATGCGCGTCCCGCTTCTTCGTGGCCGCGATTTCAAAGACTCCGATAATGAGAAGGCGCCGCGGGTAGCAATTGTGAACCAGGCCATGGCAAATCACTTTTGGCCGAACCAAGACCCCATCGGCAAGCGCCTCAGCCTGAAAGGCGCCAGCGGCCCGTTCATCGAAGTCGTCGGTGTCGCTCACGATGGGCAGTACCTCTTTCTGTCGCCGGATTCCACTCCTTATTTCTATGTTCCCTTTGCGCAGAATCCGTCTGCCTTTGCGTCGCTGCAGCTTCGATCTTCGATTCCGCCGGAGCAGCTGATGCAGAACGTGCAGCGGGAGATCAACAAGCTGGCTCCCGATCTGCCCATGATTGACGTCCGCACCATGGACCAAACCGTGCATGGACTTGCCGGAATGTTTATTTTCCGTCTGGCAGCGGCGCTGGCTGCGACCATGGGCGTCCTTGGGCTGGTTCTGGCAGTTGTGGGTGTGTATGGGGTAGTTTCGTTCTCGGTGACGCGCCGCACCCAGGAAATTGGAATTCGCATCGCACTCGGGGCGGAGCAGAACGACATTATCAAGCTGGTCTCGCGGCATGGATTGCGGCTTGTAATTACTGGCGTTGGAGCGGGAGTGGTCGTCGCGTTGCTTCTCACTCGCGCAATGGGCAAGTTGTTGATGGGAGTCAGCGCCGCCGACCCCGCGACTTACTCGGTGGTAGCGATTCTGCTGTCAGCCGTGGCCTTGCTCGCGTGCTACATCCCAGCCCGCCGGGCAACCGAGGTCGATCCCATGGTGGCGTTGCGGTACGAGTGAGAGAACAAAATTCTTATCGGGAAACCAAATGATCCAGCTAAAAAATATCGAACGCAGCTATAAAACCGCAGCCGGGCAAACCTGGGTCCTGCGCCGCATCAATCTGGAGATTCGCCAGGGAGAGTTCGTTACGTTCATGGGGCCGTCCGGAGCGGGGAAGTCTTCCCTCTTGAATGTGCTTGCCTTGCTCGACGATCAGTGGCAGGGCGAGTACTGGTTTCGCGAGCAGGCCGTCCACGAGATGAAGCGCAAGCAGCGCGGGGAACTGGCCAAACGCAACATCGGAATGGTCTTCCAGAGCTATCACCTGCTTGACGACCTGACCGTGCGCGAGAACATTGACCTTCCCCTCTCCTACAAAGACGTCCCCAGCGGGCAGCGGCAGAGCCTGGTGGCCGACACGCTGGACCGCTTCCAGATCGTTGCCAAGAAAGATTTGTTTCCCAGCCAGCTTTCCGGAGGACAGCAGCAGCTCGTAGGTGTGGCGCGTGCGGTCATCCATAAGCCTGCGCTCCTGTTGGCCGATGAGCCCACCGGAAATCTGCACTCTTCACAGGCCAAGGAAATCATGGAACTCTTTCGTGAGCTCAACCAGCAGGGAACGACGATCGTTCAGGTGACCCACTCCGAAGCCAATGCGGCCTACGGCTCCCGCACCATCCAGTTGCGCGATGGCTGGATGGTGGGCGACACGGCCAACCCGGATTTGCAGCCTTACGAGGCGGTGAAGCAATGAAGGACCTGGCTTTCCGGGCCAACTTTCTGGCGCGATATGTGGCATGGCTCCTGGTCGCAGTGACCGGGACAGCTTCCGGACAGACCAGCGCGTCCGTGCGCTATGACATGCCGTCGTCGCACAATCCGCTTGGCGCGTACTCGGCCGACCGCGTTCCCCGTCCGGACCTCACGAATTCCCCGTTGCTCGACCAGTTGATTCGCGATGGCAAGCTGTACCTCTCACTCAAGGATGCCATCCGCCTGGCGCTCGAGAACAATCTTGACCTGGCCATCGCCCGCTACAATCTGCCGATTGCCAATATGGACATCCTGCGCACGCGCGCCGGCGGGATTTTTCGCGGCGTGAATGCCGGCGTGGTGCAGGGAACTCCCGGCGGCGGAGTTGGCGGCTTCGGCACTGGAGCCCCCGGGGCGGGCGCGGGTGGCACGACCGGCGGCGCGGGTGGCGCCGGCGCGGGCGCGTCCGGATTGGTGCAATCCACCCTGGGGGCCGGCACTGCCGTTTCCTCCTACGATCCCGCCATCGCGGCCTCGATTGGCGCCGAGCACCAGACCACACCTTTGGCCAATCAACAGATTTACGGTGTGCCGTCGCTGCAATCGAACACCGGACAGGCCGGTATTGCCTACTCGCAGGCCTTTCCGACCGGCACCAGTTTTACCGTGGAATTCAACAACAGCCGGCAGACAACGAACAGCCCGTTTTTCAACCTGTCTCCCGTCCTGAATTCGATGTACCGCTTCTCCTTCCAGCAACAGCTGCTGGCCGGATTCGGCTTTGGGCCCAACCTGCGCTATCTGACCATCGCCAAGAACAACAAGAAGATCTCCGACATCGCGTTTAAAGATCAGGTGACCGCGACCGTCACCCAGATCAAGAACATCTACTGGGACCTGGTGAATGCCTATGAGCAGGCGCGGGTCAACGAGCAATCCCTGGCCTTTGCCCAGCAATCGCTCGACAATGCCAGAAAGCAACTTCAGCTGGAGAGCATTCCCGCCATGGACGTGATGCGTGCCGAGGCTGAAGTCTCAAAACGCGATCAGGATCTGACCGTGGCGCGCACAAGCCTGCAACTGCAGGAGCTGCTCATCAAGAACGCGCTCACCAAGAGTCTTGACGACCCCGTGCTTGAAGCTGTGCCGGTAGTTCCGGTGGACCACTTCGAGACGGTCGAAACACCGGCCACCGGGGCAGTGCAGGATCTCATCGCTCAGGCCTTGCGCGAACGTCCTGAGCTTGCCGAATCTGATGTCGATCTGGTGAACCGGCAAATCAGCGGGAAAGCGGCGCGCAATGCCTTGTTGCCGTCACTGGCCCTGGTTGGCTTCTACGGAGGATCGGGCTTGGCGGGGCCCCTGAATCCGATCTACAACCTTCCCACTCCGAATTCTTCCAACGTGCCGACGGATTTCTCGGGAGCGCTCTCCAGTGCCTTTAACAATTCCTCCCCTGACTACTACATTGGACTGAGTCTTAATATTCCCATCCGCAATCGCGTGGCCAAGGCAGATCAGTACCGCTCGGAGCTGGAATACCGCCAGGCTGAACTCCGCCGTGAGCAATTGAAAAAGCAGATTCGGATTGAAGTTCGGAACGCGCAATATGCGCTGGAGCAAACCGGCGCGCGGGTCGAGGCCGCGCGCAAGGCGCGGGACCTGGCGCAGCGTACTTTCGAGATTATGCAGAAAGAGCAAACGCTGGGGGCGGGATCGACTTTCCAGATCATGACCGCCCAGCGCGACCTCTCCATCGCCGAGCTGGATTTGGTGACTGCCATGACCGTCCACGAAAAGGCGAAAGTTGAGCTGGATCGTGCAACGGGCAGCACTTTGGAACATAATGGAATACGAATGCAGGACGCCGAAAACGGCAGCATCGCCAGTCAGAGCCCTTAGCTCATGCCAAGCTCAACCAAGACCGGGGAGACTGGGCTTTCCGCCGGGTTGGCGCAAAGCCCCTCCGGACTCCCCCGCATTCTGGCGGCCGACGACCAGCAGCACATTCTCGAAGCCATTGAACTGCTCCTGAAGCCTCAGGGCTACGAGGTTGACGTGGTCCGCTCTCCCGAACTTGCGCGCGAAGCCCTCGCGACTTCTTCCTACGACGCGGTGTTGATCGATCTGAACTACACGCGCGACACCACCTCCGGACAGGAAGGGCTGGGACTGCTTTCCGATATTGTCGCGATGGACAACACGCTCCCGGTCATCGTCATGACTGCATGGGGCAACGTGGAGCTGGCAGTTGAGGCCATGCGCCGGGGAGCGCGGGATTTTATTCAGAAGCCTTGGGAGAACGAGCGGCTGCTTTCTATTCTGCGGACCCAGGTCGAGCTTCATCGCGCATTGCAGCGAGCGGAACGGTTGGCCGCAGAAAACCGTCTGCTGAGCGTTGAGGGGCGTCCCGAGTTCATCGCCACCGCGCCATCGATGGTCCCGGTGCTGGAGGCCATTACGCGCTTCGCTCCTTCCGACGCCAATGTACTGATCACCGGCGAGCACGGAACGGGCAAGGAAATAGTGGCTCGCACGATTCATGTCCTGTCGCTGCGGGCCTCGCGGCAGCTGGTCGCCGTGAACACGGGTGGTCTGGCTGAAGGCGTTTTTGAGAGTGAACTCTTCGGCCACGTCAAAGGCGCCTTCACCGATGCCCGTACTGACCGCATCGGGCGCTTCGAACTGGCAGATGGCGGCACTATTTTTCTGGATGAGATCGGCAACGTGCCCATGCGCCAGCAATCCAAGCTGCTGCGCGTGCTGGAGTCGGGAGAAATCGAGCGCGTGGGATCGTCACGCTCCAAGCGGATTGACGTGCGCCTCATTTCGGCCACAAATTCCGATCTTCAGGCTGCCTGTCAGGCCGGGCAGTTTCGTGAAGATCTGCTGTTTCGTCTCAATACCGTCGAAATCCACTTGCCGGCTCTGCGCGAGCGCCGTGAGGATATTCCAGTTCTGGCCCTCCACTTTCTGTCGCATTATGCTTCCCGCTACCGTCGGGCGATACGAGGACTCGATCCATCAGCCTTGCAGGTCCTGATGCAATATGCCTGGCCCGGCAACGTTCGCGAGTTGGAGCACACGCTGGAGCGGGCTGTCCTCATGTGCCGCACTGAGCAAATCCAATTTGGCGACCTCGGTGTGGGACTGCAGCGATCACAGGTGCAGAACCTGGAGGAACTGAGCCTCGAATCCGTGGAGACCATCCTGATTCGCAAGGCCCTGCAGCGCTTCCAGGGCAATGTAAGCCAGGCCGCCGAAGCCCTTGGCCTGAGCCGCGGCGCGCTTTATCGTCGAATGGAAAAGTATGGGCTTTAGCCCGCGTGAAACTGACCCGTTCAAACGCAGGAAAGCGCGCCGAGCTCCTTTTGAGCGCCGCATTATTCGCTCCTCGTTGTGGCTGGCCATCCCCGGATTGCTGACCAGCGGTGTCCTGATCTGGCTGCAGGATTGGGCGATCGAGTCGAAGCTGGCCCTGCTTTTCGCTGAGTTCGTCGTCTGCGGATTGATCCTTGCCGCTCTTCACGATCAGATTATTCGCCCCCTGCAGACCTTGGCCAACGTGGTCGGCGCTCTGCGGGAAGAGGACTATTCTTTCCGCGCACGCATGGCGGTTCCGGATGATGCTCTTGGCGAGCTTTCGCTCGAAGTCAACATGCTTGCCGACCTGTTGGCGGAGCATCGCATCGGAGCGATTGAAGCAACTGCTCTCCTGCAGCGTGTCGTCGAAGAAGTGGATATTCCCCTCTTTGCCTTCGATCCCGGCGATGCCCTGCGGTTGGTGAACTCTGCCGGTGAAAGACTCCTGCAACAGGCATCGCCGAGATTGCTCGGCAGGACGGCCACTGAGCTGGGATTGAAAACCTGCCTCTCCGCCGAGAATGCCTCGGTGATTCCCCTGCACTTCAATAGCGATGCGCGCTGGTTTTTACGGCGAAGCTCGTTTCGGCAGCGGGGAGTGCCGCACACCCTGGTCGTGCTCTCCGATGTGAGCCGGGCACTGAGGGAAGAAGAGCGGCTTGCCTGGCAGCGCCTGATTCGTGTAATGGGCCATGAGTTGAATAACTCGCTGGCCCCCATTAAGTCGATTGCCGGGAGCCTGCATGCGCGTCTTTCCGAGAGTACGCTGGCCGCGGAGGAGCGTGCGGATTTCGAGCGCGGATTGGGTATCATCGAAGCCCGTGCCGCGTCGCTCAATCGCTTCCTGCAAGCTTATCGCCAACTGGCGCAGATGCCGCCACCTGTCCTTAAGAAATCGACCCTGTCCCCCCTGGTGACGCGAGTTGCAGGCTTAGAGACCCGTATCGAAGTCCAGGTAATTCCCGGACCCGAGGTGACTCTGATGGCGGATCCGGATCAGCTCGAGCAGTTGCTCATCAATCTGGTGCGCAACGCGGCCGAGGCTGTGCTGGAAGGTCCGTCGTCAAAGGCTCCCGGCCACGACGTTTCTGCGCCAACCAACGGTTTCCAGCCATCCGTCAGTATCGGCTGGAAGGTGCTCGACAAGACTGTGGCCCTGGTCATAGAAGACAACGGTCCAGGCCTCTTGAATCCCAGCAACGCTTTCGTTCCGTTCTACACCACCAAACCTTCCGGAAGCGGGATCGGTCTGATCCTTTCGCGCCAAATCGCGGAAGCGCATGGTGGCTCCCTCGAACTCACCAACCGGCCCGACAAACGGGGCTGCCGGGTCAGAGTCCTTCTGCCGCGATCCTCCAGCTAGCGATCCTCGCGGAGACGAACCTGACCGCGGGCCACGTTCGAGGACTGAGAAATTCCACATTCCAGCCCGGAGGCGCAGTTCGGGTTTTCCGGCGAAACGGGCGCCAGGTACAGCATTTGCTCCGTTTGCGGCCACAGGAATTCGCCGCTCTACATCATTTACTGTAGGGCTAACTACATGCTGTACGGTAGTGAACCAGCCGCAAAACTTCGCTACAATTCATACTGCCGAAGGCTTGTTTCTTTTATTAGGGCTCAAATGTCTGTAATTCGTATTCTTGTCGTGGATGACCACGAAGTGATCAGGCGGGTGATTTGTTCCCTTCTTTCCAGTGATCCCACTCTGGACGTGGTTTGTCAGACGGCGGACGGGGAACAGGCGGTCCTCAAGGCTAAAGAGCTGCGGCCGGACCTGGTCCTGCTCGACATCAGCCTGCCGGGAATCAGCGGCATCGAAGCCGCAAAGCGTATTCGCAGCAGCTCGCCGAATTCACACATCATCTTTCTAAGCCAGCACGATTCGCTGCAGGTAGTGGAAAGTGCGATGCGCATGGGCGGCCACGGATACGTTGCGAAAATCGACGCAGGATCAGAGCTGTTGATGGCTATCCGCACCGTCAGTGCGGGTCAACAGTTCGTGAGCCAGCGGATCGTGTCCCAGGGCTGGAGAGCGGATTCGCGTAGTAGCGCAAATACCTGACTGCCGCCGGCCCCGCTTTCACCTCTCCCACAATCTGAATGTGAATCCCACGGTGAAACCGGCGCGGGCCATGCCACTCGTGAGTGTTGCGAACATTATATTCATGGTACAGGCGGCTAATGTTAGCCACTGGTCCAACCCGCCTACAGCGGGCTTTGCCCTTTTTTTCACACTGGGTTTCCCGATGCCGCTCTTATTAGCCCTGCCGCCGTGGAGTAACACGAAGATGATGTTTGTGCTACCCTGACCGATGTAAATACCGGTTCGAAGCCCAATGCATTGGGTCCGCTCTACTTCATTTCATCGATACCGATCGGCTCTGGCGCATGCACATTCCTGACGGCTATCTGAGTCCTTCGACCTGCGCCCTGCTCTACGGCACCGCCATACCTTTCTGGTACACGGCGTTCGCGCGTGTCAAGCAACTGCTGAACACCCGCTTGATACCTCTGTTGGCCGTCGCCGGCGCGTTTTGTTTTGTCATCATGATGTTCAATGTTCCCCTGCCGGGCGGGACTACGGGGCATGCGGTGGGAGTGGGAGCTGCGACTGTGGTGCTGGGCCCCTGGGCGTCCATGCTCTCTGTGTCCATTGCGTTGCTGATCCAGGCGGTTTTTTTTGGCGACGGCGGAATCACTACCTTTGGCGCCAACTGTTTCAACATGGCGATTGTCGGTTCGCTGGTGGCGCATTTCACCTACCGTGCGGTGGCGGGTAGAACAGCGATCGCATCCCCTCGCCGGGTGGTGGCGGCTGGGCTGGCAGGTTATGCCGCCATCAACGTTGCCGCACTTCTTGCCGCATGCGAGCTGGGAATTCAGCCGCTGTTTTTCAAGGACGCAAGCGGCGCTCCTCTCTATGCTCCTTACGTCCTTCACATTGCGATCCCCGCGATGACGCTGGGGCATCTTACGTTCGCTGGATTGGCGGAACTGTTTGTCGCTGGTGGGGTGGTTGCCTATCTGCAGCGTACGAATCCTGCGCTGCTGGGGAAGAGAAGTGCAGGCAGCATTGAAGCAGGTGTGCCGCCCTCAGGCTGGACGACGACGCGTCCGCTTTGGATTCGCCTGGCCCTGCTCATGCTTTTGACTCCCCTCGGAATTCTGGCGGCGGGTACGGCCTGGGGAGAATGGGGAGCAAAGGATTTTGCCGACCCGCAAATGCGGCAACAGATGGCGGCTGCCTCGGGTCGCGTCGCGCCTCCGTCGAAACAGCCGCGCGGATTGGCGCGACTGTCGTCGTTATGGAGCGCACCTTTCCCCCAGTATGCTCCTCCCTTTGTGCGCCATCCTGCATTTGGTTATGTCATGTCGGCCGTGTTCGGCAGTGGTCTCATTCTTGGGTTCTTCTTGCTGATTGGCTGGATAAGCGAGAAACGCACGGCAATTGAGTCCGGGACTTCACCATGACCCGCGGCAGAACGAAATCGCGAGGAGCAGTGGAGCGCAGTCTGGCGTCTCTTGTTGATGCGCTGGAGTACGCATTCTATGCGGAGGAATTGGCGAAGGAAGATGGCCTGCTGCAAAAGCTCGACCCGCGAGTCAAAATTGTGGCCGTCTTACCCCTGATCGTGATCGCCGCCCTGGCGCGACGGCTGTGGCTAATCGCCGCGCTATTTGCTATAGCAGTCGTGCTCGCGTTGCTGTCCAAAGTTCCCCTGGCGACGCTGGCGAAGAGAGTCTGGTTGGGTGTGCTCACCTTCACCGGACTCATCTCGCTTCCGGCCTTGTTCCTCACGCCCGGACAGGCAATATACAGACTGCCGCTTCTTGGCTGGACCGTGACCGCGCCGGGACTGCGCGCCGCCGTGTACCTCATCACCCGGGCGGAGACGGCGGCGACTTTCTCGGTACTGCTGGTGCTCTGCACTCCCTGGAGCAGTGTGCTGAAGGCGCTGCGCGTGCTCCGGTTGCCGATCGTACTTGTGGTCATCCTGGGTATGACCTATCGCTATATTTTTCTGCTGCTGCGAAATGCGCAGGACATGTTCACCTCCCGCAAGAGCCGCATCGTAGGTCGGCTCGACGGCCCGGAGAAGCGACGGGCGGCCGCGGCCAGCGCGGGCGTGCTGATCTCCAAAACCATTCAGCTCAGCGGCGACGTTTACCTGGCCATGCGCTCCCGTGGCTTCCAAGGTGAAGTGTTTGTGCTGGACGAATTTCAGACCCACTGGTTTGACTGGGCTGTGCTGGCGTTGTTTATCTCAGTAGCGCTTGTGGCTTTCTGGTTTGGACGATGACACCGGTTTTGGGACCGGAGAATCCGCGAAGGCTGCAAAAAGGAAGAGTCGTGACCGTCCCCATCTTCGAGGTACGCGATGTTACCTACAGCTATCGCGAAGTGACCGCGCTCAACGGACTGAATCTCACCGTCATGCCGGGGCAGAGAATTGTTCTGCTGGGAGCAAATGGTTCCGGCAAATCAACGCTGCTCAGCATGCTTGATGGCCTTTGTTTTCCGGAAAAGGGCAGTGTTGCCTTCAAGGGTGAGCTCCTGGCCGAGGATCGGCTCAACGGAGAGGTCGAGTTCGATTTCCGGCGCCGCGTGGGGCTGGTGTTTCAGAACCCTGACGTCCAGTTGTTCAACCCGACAGTTTTCGATGAAGTGGCCTTCGGACCGCTGCAGTTGCGTTGCCCGAAGGAACAAATCCGCATGCGCGTTACCGAGATGCTGGAAGAGTTGGAGATCGCACACCTGAAGGAGCGTTCACCTCATCATCTCTCGACCGGAGAAAAGAAACGGGTCGCGCTGGCTTCGGTGCTGATCCTCGATCCCGAAGTCCTCCTGCTGGACGAGCCCACAGCCGCGCTTGACCCCAAGAGCGAGAGCCAGATGATCGATTTTCTGGTGAGTTGCAGCGGTGGCCGCAAGACGGTGGTCACGGCCACCCATGATCTCGACCTGGTGGAGGACATTGCGGACTACTGTCACGTTTTCCAGCGCGGCCGCATTGTCGCAGCGGGCACGCCGTCAGAGATATTGAACGACCATGCGCTCCTGCTGAGCACGAATCTCATCCACGCCCATCGTCACGCGCATTCCCCCAGTGAAGTGCATTCCCATCCTCACCGCCACGGACACAAACACTAACTCTGTCATCCCGAGCGCAGTCGAGGGACCTTGGGTTCGCCCGGCAAGAGGACGGGTCCGTATTTACGAATGGGTTCCTTCGACTTCACCTGGAATGAGAACGGGCTGCGACCGCCGTCAGTCAGCCCCGCTGGGCCGGGGAGAGAGCGGAGCCATCTGGTTCGGATCCACATGGCTTTTGCGGGCCAGCATCAGGCGGAAGCGATCGAGATAAAGATAGACGACCGGCGTGGTGAAGAGGGTGAGCGCCTGGCTCATGATCAGTCCGCCGACAATCGTGACGCCGAGAGGACGTCTTAGTTCCGACCCGACTCCGGTACCCAGGGCGAGGGGCAAGCCGCCCAATAGCGCCGCCATGGTGGTCATCATGATGGGGCGGAAGCGGCGAATGCACGCTTCGTAAATCGATTCCGCCGGAGTCCTGCCCGAACGTTCCGTCTCCAGCGCAAAATCTATCATCATGATCGCGTTCTTTTTCACAATGCCGATCAGCAAGATGATGCCAATCAGTCCCATGACATTGAGCTCACTGTGAGTCAGCAGCAGAGCCAGGATGGCGCCCACACCAGCCGAAGGCAGCGTCGAAAGAATGGTGATGGGATGAATGTAGCTTTCGTACAGCATGCCCAGCACCAGGTACACCGTGACCAGCGCCGCCAGAATCAGCAGGGGCTCGCTGGCCAGCGAAGACTGGAAGGCCGCCGCCGTCCCCTGAAAGCTGGCGTTGATGGTGGGAGGAAAGTTGATGGAGCGCTGCGCTTTGTCGATCGCATCCGTTGCTGCGCCCAACGAGACGTCAGGGGCGAGATTGAAAGACAACGTCACCGATGGATATTGGCCCTGGTGGCTGACCGCCAGCGGCGTGTTCGAAGGTCCGAAGTAGGCAAAGGATGACAGCGGGACCGCCGTCCCGTTGTTGGCGCGAACATAAATATTCTGCAGCGCGTCCGTGCCATTGGAAAACTCCGGGGCCACTTCCATGACCACGTGATACTGGTTCAACGCCTTGTACATGATGGACACCTGGCGCTGGCCGAAGGCGTCGTACAGGGCGTTATCAATATCTCCCGCATCCACACCTAGCCGCGCCGCTGTGTCCCGGTCAATAATCACGGTGGCCTGCAACCCCTTGTCCTGCTGGTCGGTGTTGACGTCGCGCAGTTCCGGCAGCGAACGCAACTTCTGCAGAAGCATAGGGGACCAATAGTTCAGGTCTTTCAGGCTCTCGCCCTGCAGAGTGTACTGAAATTGCGCCTGACTCATGCGGCCGCCGATGGTGAGATCCTGGGCCGATTGCATGTAGAGGGTCGCACCCGGCACCACCGCCAGTTTGCGGCGTAGCCTTCCGATGACCTGATCGGCGGTTATCCTGCGCTCGGCGAGCGGTTTTAGAGTAATAAACATACGGCCATTGTTGGCTGAAGTGTTGCCGCCGGAGAAGGCCACAATGGTTTCGACTGCTGGATCTTTCATCACCAGGGCCACAAACTGCTTCATCTTTTCCCGCATGGCGGCAAACGAAATGTCCTGCGCCGCCTGCACCGATCCCATGACGCGCCCCGTGTCCTGCTGCGGGAAAAAGCCCTTGGGAACGATAACGTAGAGATAAACGCTGAGCGCCGCCGTCCCGATCGTGATCAGCAGGGTCAGGGGCTGGTGGCGGAGAACCAGTTTCAGCGCGCGGCTGTAGAGCTTGAGAGCGGAGTCGAAGATCTGTTCGCTGAACTGGTAAATCCGGCCGTGCTTCTCTTTCTGTGCCGAACGCAAAAATTTGCCGCACATCATGGGAGTGACGGTAAGCGACACCACCAGCGAGACTGCGATGGCCGAACTCAGAGTGACCGCAAACTCCCGAAACAGTCGCCCGACGATGCCACCCATCAGAAGAATCGGAATGAAGACCGCCACCAGCGACGTGCTCATGGAGAGCACGGTAAAGCCGATCTCGCGGGCGCCGCGGAAGGTGGCCGCCACCGGAGGCACCCCTTCCTCGATGTGGCGGGTGATGTTTTCCAGCACCACGATGGCGTCGTCCACCACGAAGCCGGTCGAAATAGCCAGCGCCATCAGGGAAAGATTGTCCAGGCTGTAGTCCAGCAGATACATCACCCCGAATGTTCCCACCAGAGACAGTGGCACGGCCACACTGGGGATGATGGTGGCCCGGAAGGTCCGCAGAAACGCAAACACCACCAGAATGACCAGGATGACGGAAATGAGCAGGGTAAACTCGATATCATGGACCGAGGCTCGCACCGTAGTCGTGCGGTCCATCACCACGCTTACGTCAATGGCGGGCGAAATGGAGGATCGGAGCAGGGGTAACATGGCGCGCACCCGATCCACGGTAGCGATGATATTCGCGCCGGGCTGCCGGAAGATGATGATCAGGACCGCGGGCTTTCCGCTGGATAGCCCCATATTGCGGATGTCTTCGACGGAATCGGTTACGCTACCCACATCGCCCAGGCGCACGGGCGCGCCATTGCTGTAGGAAATGATCAGGCGGCGATACTCATCCGCGGTAAAAATCTGATCGTTAGCGTCCAGGGTCCAGGCGTTGACCGCACCGTCGATCGCGCCTTTGGGCCGGTTGGCGTTGGCGCTGCCCAGGGCGGTGCGCACCGTGTCCAGGCCCACGCCCAGCTTGTTCAGCAAAGTGGGATTCAATTCGGCACGAACCGCGGGCTTGGCGCCTCCGCCCGCGAACACCTGTCCCACTCCTTCCACCTGCGCCAGTTTCTGCGACAGGATCGAATCGGCGGCATCGTACATGCGCGGCAGAGTGATGATGTCGGACGTGAGGGCCAGAATGAGGATGGGTGCGTCCGCCGGGTTCACCTTGCGGTAGCTGGGATTACCTGGCAAGTTGGCCGGCAGCTGTGAGCGGGCCGCGTTGATGGCGGCCTGCACATCGCGCGCGGCAGCGTCGATATTGCGATTGAGGTCGAACTGGAGGGTGATACTGGTGGACCCCAACTGGCTGGTCGAGGTCATCTGGTTGATGCCGGCGATGCGGCCGAACTGGCGCTCCAGCGGGGTTGCCACCGCGGACGCCATCGTTTCCGGACTCGCGCCCGGCAATCCGGCCCCGACGGAAATGACAGGAAATTCCACCTGGGGCAGCGGCGCAACCGGCAGGTAATTAAACGCCAACGCCCCCGCCATGAGCAGCGCTGCCGCCAGCAACGAGGTGCCGATGGGACGCTTGATGAATGGCGCGGAAATATTCATGCTCTAATCCAAAGACGTACTAGTCCGCGGAGGCCCCGCCGGGTTCCTCGATGGCATTGCCTATGTTCAGGTGAGCGAAACGCTGTGCTAGGCGATCAAACCAGAGATACACCACCGGCGTGGTGTAAAGCGTAAGCAACTGGCTCACCAGCAGGCCGCCGACAATCGTAATACCCAGCGGATGGCGCAATTCCGACCCCGTGCCACTTCCCAGCGCCAGCGGAAGCCCGCCCAGCAGCGCCGCCATCGTGGTCATCATGATGGGACGAAAGCGCAGCAGGCAGGCCTGGAAGATGGCCTCTTCCGGCGGTTTATGCTCCACTCGTTCCGCTTCCAGCGCGAAGTCGATCATCATGATAGCGTTCTTTTTCACGATGCCGATCAGAAGAATGATTCCAATCAGCGCCACCACTCCCAGATCGTTGCCGGTCAAAAGCAGAGCGAGGATGGCGCCCACGCCGGCTGAAGGCAAGGTCGAGAGAATGGTCATGGGATGAATGTAGCTCTCGTACAGCACCCCCAGCACGATGTACACGGTGACGATGGCCGCCAGGATCAACCAGGGCTCGGAGGAAAGTGAATTCTGAAATGCCGCGGCCGTTCCCTGGAAGCTGGTATGAATGCTGGGCGGAAGGTGAATGTCCTGTTCCGCTTGCTGTATCGCTTGGGTCGCCTCTCCCAGAGAAACTCCCGGTGCCAGGTTGAACGATAGCGTGACTACCGGGAACTGTCCCTGGTGGTTCACCGCCAGAGCGGTGTTCGAAGTCTGGAAGTGGCTGAAGGCAGCCAGCGGAACCTGCGTCCCGCGGTTGGAGTGCACGTAGATGTTCTTCAGCGAATCCGGATTCTGCGAGAACTGCGGGTCCACTTCCAGCACCACATGGTACTGGTTCAACTGGGTAAATATGGTGGAAACCTGGCGTTGCCCGAAAGCGTCGTAGAGAGTGTCGTCGATGGCCTGGGGCAATATTCCCAAACGCGACGCAGTGTCACGATCGATGACCAGTTCAGCTTTAAGCCCGCCATTCTGCTGGTCGGTGGCGACGTCGCGCATCGAGGGCAGTTTGCGCAGTTCATCCACCAGGCGAGGGGCCCAGGCTGAAAGCTCCTGGGAGTCGGCATCTTCCATGGAGTATTGATATTGCGTCCGGCTGACCCGATCCTCGACCGTCAGGTCCTGCACCGGCTGCATGTACAAAGTGATGCCGTTCACTTTCGCCAGTTCCGGCTGCAGCCGGCGAATGATCTCACTGGCGGTTGACTTGCGCTGATCCCGCGGCTTCAGGTTGATCTGAATACGCCCGCTGTTCGGAGTGGCGTTGGTGCCATCGATTCCGATAAAAGAGGAAAGGCTCTCCACGTCGCGATCTTTCAGAATGACCTGGGCGAGGGCCTGCTGGCTCTTCGCCAGCGCGGGGAAGGAGGTATTCTGAGCCCCTTCCGAAATGCCAAGAATCACGCCCGTGTCCTGCACCGGGAAAAATCCTTTGGGGACGACCACGTACAGGAACAGGGTCAGGACCAGAGTGCCGGCGGTGACCAGCAGGGTGATGGTCTGGTGCTGCAACACAAATTTCAAGGTGCGGCCGTAAAATTCGATGACCCGGTTGTAGAAATTTTCCGTGGACCTGTAAAAACGGCTCTGGTGTTTGGGGTCGTGCCGCTTCAGCAGCTTGGCGCACATCATCGGCGTCAGCGACAGGGAAACCGCGGCCGACACCAGAATGGTGACTGCCAGGGTGACGGCGAATTCGCGGAATAAACGCCCCACGATGTCGCCCATGAACAGCAAGGGGATGAGCACCGCGATCAGCGATACGGTCAGCGACACAATCGTGAAACCAATCTGTCCGGCCCCTTTCAAGGCGGCTTCCAGCGGCGATTCGCCCTCCTCCAGGAAGCGCTCGATGTTCTCGATCATCACGATCGCGTCATCGACCACGAACCCGGTGGAGATGGTCAGCGCCATCAGGGTCAGGTTGTTCAGGCTGTACCCCAGCAGGTACATGACTCCGAAAGTGCCTACCAGCGAGAGAGGAACAGCCACGCTGGGAATGACGGTCGCCGACAGGTTGCGCAGGAACAGGAAAATCACCATCACCACCAGCCCGACAGTGAGCATCAGTTCAAACTGAACGTCTTTCACCGATGCTCGAATGGTTTCGGTTCGGTCGGTGAGAACCTGCACTTTGATCGCGGCGGGCAGCGAGGACTGCAATTGCTTCAGGAGCACTTTGACCCGGTCGGCAACGCTGATGATGTTGCTGCCGGGCTGGCGCTGAATGTTCACGATCACCGCTGGAGAGGTGTTCATCCAGGCGGCCTGCTTGACGTTTTCGGCGCTGTCGACGGCGGTGGCGATATCGGAAAGACGCACCGGCGCGCCGTCCTTGTAAGCCACCACCACGTTGTTGTATTGCGCGCTAGAGCTCAGCTGATCATTGGCGCCGATGGTGAACGACTGGCGCGGCCCATCCAGCACGCCCTTGGCCTGGTTGACATTGGCCGCCGCCAGCGCGGTGCGGACATCCTCCAGACTCAGTCCATACGAAGCCAGCGCCGTGGGATTGGCCTGGATCCGCACCGCCGGCTTCTGTCCGCCGCTGATCGAAACCAGTCCGACGCCGGGAAGCTGGGAAATTTTCTGCGCCAGGGCGGTGTCCGCCAGGTCCTCGACTTTCGAAAGCGGCAGCGTGTCTGAAGTCAGGGCCAGCGTGAGTATGGGAGAATCGGCCGGATTCACCTTGCTATAGATGGGCGGGTTGGGCAGATCGCGCGGTAGATAAGTGGTGGCAGCGTTGATCGCCGCCTGGACTTGTTGCTCCTCGACGTCGATGTTCTCGTTGAGGTTGAACTGCAGCGTAATGATGGAACTGCCCAGGGAGCTGGTGGATGTCATCTGGCTGAGTCCGGGGACCTGGCCAAACTGGCGCTCCAGAGGCGCCGTTACCGATGAGGCCATCACATCGGGGTCAGCTCCGGGATAAAACGTCACTACCTGAATGGTGGGATAGTCAACTTCGGGAAGCGCGGAGACGGCCAGGTTGCTGTAAGCAACCATGCCTACCAGCATAAGCCCGACCATCAACAAAGTGGTGGCGACCGGGCGAAGAATGAAAAGCCGCGACGGGTTCATGGCGCTCCCGTGGCGGAAATCGGCTCGGGCTGGGCTTGCGAAGCCGGAGACTCCGCATTGCGGTTTGCTCCTCCGCTGCCCATGTGTGGATCCACTCTGCTCCCGGCTTGCAGCTTGTCCTGCCCGTCTATTACCACGATGTCTCCAGGGGCAACTCCGCTGGCGATCGAGGCCACGTTGTTCTGGCTGAAAGAAACCGTGACTGGGCTGACTGCGACCGTCTTATCGGCTTTGACCGTAAACACAAAACTTCCCTGGGGACCAGTCTGCACGGCGACGGAGGGAATCGTGATGCTGCCCTTGTGCGTTTCCAGCAGCAGGCGCACATTGACGAACTGGTTGGGCCAAAGGGCGTCGTCCGGGTTGTCGAACAGCGCTTTCAGACGCCCGGTGCCGGTGGACTGGTCGATCTGATTGTCGATGGTCAGCAACTTGCCTGTGGCCAGCCTGGTTTGGTCGTCCCGGCTGTAGGCCTCGACCGGAAGCGTGCCCTTGTGCATGTGCTGGGACACGTTGAGCAGACTGTCTTCCGGCAAGGTAAAGATGACGGCAATGGGCTGCAGCTGGGTGATGACCAACAGAGGGTTAGTATCGGCTGCGTGCACCATGTTGCCTACGTCCACCAGCCGGAGTCCGATGCGGCCGCTGATGGGAGCCGTGATGTGCGAGTACACCAGGTTCAACTTTGCGTTGTCGATCGCGGCCTGGTCGGAGCGCACCGCTCCCTCCAACTGGTCTGCTGTGGCCCTCTGCGTATCTACCTGCTGTCGCGACATCGCGCCGGAATCGTCCAGCAAGCTCTTGAAGCGTTCGTAATTCAACCGCGCGTCCTTGAGTTGGGCGTGGTCGCGGTACAAAGCGGCCTGGGCCTGATCGAGGGCGACCTGGAACGGCCGGGGATCGATCACCGCTAGCAGGTCCCCCTTCTTCACATGCTGGCCTTCCGTGAAATTCACCTGGGCCAGTTGTCCGTCCACCCGGCTCTTGACGCTGACGGTGTTGGAAGCGGTCACGCTCCCCAGCCCTTTCAGATATACAGGCACATCTTTGCGTTCTGCGGTAGCGACGGCGACGGGCACCGCCATCTGGGTCGCAGCCCGCGCCGTATTAGGCTTGGAGCCCGCGCTGCACCCGAGCATGAAGAGCGCCACCGCCGCTAACGTGAGGGCCGCCACAACAACGTATTGGCGAGACGCTTGGCTGGTTCGCTGGACGGGCGTCACGCCCGTTCCTGGTCGGTGGTGCTCGATCCGCATTTTCACTCCGTCGTTCTCCCGAAAGCCGCTCCCATCATCTTCGCGGCGCAACAAGCCGTAGGCATTTGACTCTAAAAATTATATCTCGGTTGCGGCTTATCTTCAGTCTTTACAATACTTTACATTTTCTAATCTAGTTTCCATCTCAGGCCATGAAAGTAGCGGGGCAAAACCGCCGCGTGTGCGCGCTCGCCCTGAGGGCGCACTCTTCCAAGTCCAGATTGCAGAAGTAACTCGATTGGCCAGCTTCCGGCTGGCGGAGGAGGATAAGTCGGAAATACTTACAATTCTGTGGATTGGCGTCAATACGGGGAAGACTGTACGACCTGGCGCTTGGGGGAGGAGCCCTTCGGGCCAAGGTCTGAGTGGCGGGATCGAATCCCGGTGGCGATCACTCAACCACCATTCATGGGCGCAGGGATTTCAAATAGGAGATGACCTGCCAGAGCTGCTGGTCCGGCAATCTGGACCATGAAGGCATGCCTCTTCTCATATTTCCGTTCACCAGCAGCCAGTGCAGGTCGCCTTCGCTGGCCTGATGCTGCACTCGATCGCTGGTCAACGGGGGGCGTTTCTTAGTGCCTTCGGCATCTTCTCCATGGCAGTGCGAACAGCGATCCACGAAAATCCTGCGCCCCGCGGCAATCGCGTCTCCTTGGTTGTGATACGGGCTGACCTTTTCGTGGTCGCGGGCGGGCACGTTCTTCATCCAGCTGCCATCGGCACCGCCGAACACCACTGCACCCGGGGCCAGTACCAGCAGAAGCGTGAGTGACAGTCGGCGGATCATTGCGCGCCCCGATGAAATCGACTGAAGAGCTGGTCAATTTCGTAGGAAACCCCGAAGCGGTACAGTCGTGGAAGGCTATAGTCATTCAACCCAAACTGGGGAGAGAACGAAAGCGTCATTCCATTGGGCGCCGCCCAGTTGATCAGGGGTCCCAGATAGTGCGAGGTCAGGCGCGTACCAAAGCTGTGGCGGTCGCCCAAGCCTCCGTACATTTCGACTCCGCCCTGAAACTTTTGGCCGCAGAATGTGCAGCTATGAGCACTGGCCGCCAGCTTCAGCGGACGGCTGGCTCCGACGGCATATCCAAACTCCCAGGGCTCGCTGGCAAGGTTCTTCTCCGCGATGATGTTTTCGCTGATGTTCCATCCATGGTAGTTGCTCCCCAGAATCAGCTTGAGCTCCAGCTCTCTCTCCTTTTCCAACCGGGCAGCGGCATTGGATTCAAGAAAATCATCCCTGCCGTCATGGCCGACCACTTCGCGTAGCGCTTTGTCCGCACTTGTGTTTTCAAATTCGACGTAAATCACGGGGTTGATCCAGTATTCACGCAATAGGGGGCGAAAACGGTTTTCCCAACGGTAGCCGGTGAAGATGGTGCTGTCGTGCTGCGTGATCTGGCCGTCGAGATAAAACTCCGACGTCCACCAGGCAGTGGCGCCATATTCGAACTCAATATTGCTACCCAGGAAGCGGTTTCCGGCCGGTGGCTTCCCCACCGCATTGAAGACCTCGATCTCGAGGTTTCCCGGTTCCTCCATTTCATGAGAATAGGTGACAAAGTAAGGCCGCTCCTGCGCCCAGGCAGCGCCGACAACGATCGCGACAAACAGACTGAGGGCCAGGGCTGGTTTCATACAGAAATTAAGGCGATCCATAGTTGCAAACCCGTTGCAACTAAAGATCCTTATCACTCTAAGCGGTCTGCCCGGGAGGGGTCAACCATCCGCTCAGATTTTCTGTTGCATCCCGGTTGCAACTAGATGCAACGACCACGAGGGCGCCGAAAGGCATCGTTCGCAGAGCAGGTCTCGGCGCGGCGAGGCCTTAGTCCTTGGGTTGGTCCGTGGTGCGGCACTGAGCGCAGTAGCCACCGACCTCCAGCCGGGTGACGACAATATGGAAACGGCAATCCCTTTGAATCTGTCCCTTCAGACGGTCGAATAGATCGCTTTCGAACTCGCTAATCTTCCCGCAGCGCAGGCACGCCATGTGGATGTGGTCCCGCTGGGGTCGGCGTTCGTAGTAGTGCTTCTCGCCCTGCATGTGCATAAGATCGAGTTCGTCAATCAGACCGTGCCGTTTGAGCAGTCCGAGCGTGCGATACACCGTGACCCGGTCAATCTGGGGATCGAGGCGGCGGGCGCGGCGCAACAGTTGGCTGGCGTCAAGATGCTGCTTGGCGGTCTCCACCACGCTCAGAATGGTGCGGCGCTGGCGCGTCATGCGCAGTCCACGCGACATCAATTCCGCCTGTAGGCGTCCGGGAATCTCGGTCTGGGGCAATGGCATAGGAGAATCCTTCTTGCAACTCGGGTGCATTATTATAGCCTGAAGTCCCCAACGACGCCAGATACTTCGGAGCAAGGTGGTGGCTGAGTTTGAAACGCCCGCATGACGTCATGGGCAACGGGTGGAGCAGGCCTTCAGGCCTGCATAGCGCGACCGTCTCTTGCAGCGGGCTTCAGCCCCTGCCGTACCTCAGTGGCTGAAGCCGCATGCTCTGCGTCGCCCTGATTGCAGCGCTAATGCGCTGCTCCATCCAAAATCGCCCCGGTAGACCACCCAGAATTTCAAACTGAGCCGCTACCTGGAGCAAGGAAACAGGGTCAGTCTGCGAACCCGTTATTGAATTTATGGGTGGTATGGCGAAACTGAGTCACGCTTAGGCGCGCCACCCCTGACTTGGCCTATTTCAGGCCCGGCCAAAGCGCTTCCAGTACTCTTTCCAGCAGAGGCCGGCGCGGAGGGTTGCGGCTGACTGCCGCCCGGTACTTGTCGATCCATTGTGGTTCCGGGTCGGGTATCTCACCAATCGATTCCGGTCTGGGCGTGAACGGTTTCGGGGAACGCCCGGGAGGTGCCTGCAGTCGCCTTTCATCCCGGTTGGCCAGCGCCACGAAGCGGAATGGCTGCTGCGTCCAGGAGACAGGGCTCAACATTTCGGCTGCCCCCGACATCGGTCCTCCCTGAGTCAGGAACATTACCCTGATGCGGGTACCGCGCATCAGAGGTTTCGGCAGGCAGAGCAGGCCTCCCGTGGAGGAAAACACCTCCACCCTCCCCGTGACCGTGTCCCCGCTCGGGAAGCGAAGTACAGCGGGAGTGTATTCGGTGGTCCTGACACGTGGGGCCCGGCGATCGAACGCTGGGGGCGGGTAAGTCATGCTAAACGGGAAGTATGGTCCTTGCCCTTCACTGGGGAGGAGATTACGAAAGGGAATGCATGGACGCAGTTACCCCAGTCGGCCCTATTCGCGCACCAGGAGCGCCACGCGCGGGAAGCGGAATTGCCCCGCGGCGTCGTCAATGACGTTGACCTGGCAGGTGTAGAAACCGGGCTTGAGCTGGGTAAGGGGTACATCCAGTTGGAAAACCGCGGCCTTACGCTCGGGCGCGTTGAGCTGCTCGCTTTCGACCAGCGGAGTTTCATAAGCTTTGGTGTTGCCGCGAAAGAAAGCCACATTGGTCAGCAGGTGGATGGCCGGGCCGCTGCGATCGTTTGCGACTGCGCTGGCATTTGCAGCCGCGCGGGCGGGATCATAGACCTCGTAATAAAAATACAGGTGCTGGCCGGCGGAGAAGACATGAGTCACGCTGGGAATCACCTCTGACCCGTCGCGCACCAGCGGGTTATCGCTCTTGTGCTTGCCGGCCGGTTGCAACTGGTTCGCCAGCACAATCGAACTCATCTTCACCGGCGCGGATTTCAGGTCGGGAACGGTGAGATCGGTCTCGAACGAACCCAGGCGTCCGCTCTGGTTCTCCCGCACCACGAACTTGAGATGATAGGTGCCGGCCGGCAGGACGAATCCGGCGTTGTACTGCACGTTCTTGCGTCGTACCAGCTGCGACGTGTTCAGCGCCAGCTTGACCGTGTCTCTTATTTGTCCCACCGGCCGCTTCTCCGGATCGGTCACGATACCCAGAACATCCAGGGTGGCGCGGTCCTGGTCGTTATCGTGGGTGAAGGGAATTTGGGAGCCAGGCACGACCACCGACACCGGCACATAAAATTTTCGGTCCGCGATGCGGAAGTAGGCGGCGGACAAATATACCGGCAGATCGTTGGTGGGAAGGTCCGAGGCCAGCTCTTCGTCGAGTTGGCGTTCGCGATCGTCGCGGGTGGAATGCGGGAAGTCGGCCGGAGCGTAGTAGCCTCGGCGGAAATCTATTTTGACGCCGGGCCGGTTGACTCGCACCGTGATGCGGCGGAAGCGCCCGTCCCGCGTCGGATTTGTGCTGTGATACCCGAGCAGGTAATACAGCGAGGTGTCCTGCTGCACCCCGGTAAACACCTTGCCGAAATCGTTGGAGTCGAGGAATGCGCGCCCGCCGGTGTCGCCGGCCAGGGTGACCAGCGTTTCCTGCGTGGTGGCGTTGGAATCGAACTGGCCGGCCACCGACTTGCCGGAGTAAGGCGAGGTCCCGCGCAGGCTGGCATTCTGCGCCTCGCCGCCCGGCACCAGGGCCTGCAGCCCGCGAATGTCCATGGTGTAAATGGCCATGTTGGCCCGCACCGCGGCGTTGGTGGCAGAGCGCAGCTGCGACTGGTTTTCAATTCCGGTGCGGTCCATGCCGCTGGAGAAATAAATCAGCGACTTCTTCTCATTGATCGTTGCCAGCTTCTCGGCGATCGAACGCAGGGCCTGCAGACGGCGATCGGTGTTGAAGATGTTGTACTCGGTGTCATCCACGGTAAACGATCCGCCAGTTTCCGATGTGCCTTCGGTCGCGCCGGTGCTGCCTTCTTCGAAGCCCGCGCCGGCGCCAAGATTGAAGGCCTGCAGGGCTTTCTCCAGCAGCGCGCGATCGGAAGTGAAATCCTGATTCACGCTGAGCGTGCTGCCCAGCGACACCACGGCCACCAGGTCGGCGGCCACCATCTGCCGGTCAACATAGTTCTGTGCCGCGGTCGTGGCCTGGTCGATTTCGTCCGGTTGCATGGAACTGAGATCAAAAAACAGGATGATCAGCCGGCGGTCTTTCAAAGGCCGGTTGACAAGAGCGGGAGTCTCGCCGGCGCCCTGCGGTTGAGCCGGGCGAAGCAACGGCGCTTCGCTCGCGGCGGTCGAGAGCACCGCGTCGGTATTTTCCAGGTCGAATGAGACCACCTGCTGCGGCTTGTTATCTTCGAGCACTGTGAAGTCTTCGCGCTTCAGGTCGCGCACCGGATTGCCGTTCCGGTCGCGCACGGTCACATTCACCAGCACCAGTTCGGTCTTGGAGCGGAAAGTGTATTCGCCGGACGGTTCCTGCGAAATCATGTTGCCGCACAGCATCACAACCACAAGCACGCACGCCAGAATGGAGCGCTGCGCGTCCCCCCGCGTTCGCCGGTTAGCTCCGTGCCCGGAATTGGTGGCCTTGCGCATCAGAACCTGAACCTCACAGTAAGCTGCAGGGAGCGCATCGCGCCCACCGAAATCACCCGGCCGTAGGTGGGGGAATTTAGGACGGTATCGATGCCAACGTACTGCGGAGTGTTAAAAATATTCGAAAACTGCGCCCTGAACTCCAGAAAGCGCGTTTCACTCAGGGGAAAAATCTTGGTGAATGCCATATCGAACAGCCGGCTGCCCGGTCCTTCGATACTGTTGCGGCGTGCATCGCCAAACGCCCCCGCAGGACTTACGAACGCGGCCGTGTTGAACCACTCCGCGATGGATGGATTCGGCAGGCTGACGAATTGCCCGGGCACCACATCCGCCCGCACGGTTCCGTTGGTGCCGCGGTTCACATCCTGCGGGTCGCCGAGAATGCGGGGAGTGAAGGGCAGGCCCGACGCCATGGTCCAGTCGCCGCTCCAGTTCCAGTCTCCGAACACCGCCCGCAGCGGGCTGTTGCCCGCGAGCCACCGCCGGTCGTGGCCGAAGGGAAGTTCCCAGAGATAGTCAGCGGTGAAGTTGTGCCGCTGATCAAAGCTCGACAAGCCGCGCTCGGCCGCCAGGTCGAAAGCATTCTGGGCGACGTTCGTGGTGCCGGAAAGTACGGTGCTGCCCGCCCCTTGCGCAACCAGCGGTTCGCCGCTTCCAATCGTCGACGCATTGTCCAGCGACTTCGAGAAAGTATAGCGGCCGCCGATGGAAAAGCCCGCCTGCAGCCGTTTGCGCACGCGCACGGACAACGCGTTGGCGGTCGAATCTCCCACCGAGTCTTCCCAGTAAAAAGGCTGCACGCCGGGAAAGAGTACTCCGGTCGCCGTGCGGTTGGGGGCCTCCAGAACATCGAGACGCGTGCCCTTGGTTCCGGTGTAATCGAGATTCATGATGAGCGTGGGGCGAATCTGCTGCTGAACGTCAACGTTCCAGATCTGCACGTAACCCAGGCGGTAATTGGGATCCACGCCAAAATTGTTGGTGATGGAGCCGGGGGGCACGGGTGGAAATCCATCCTGCAAGGTGAGCTGGCCAGCTGCCGATTGCGTGTTCGTCGCCGTGGTTGAAAACGGCGGCTGGAACGCCATGTTCTGCACAATGCTCTGATACGCGCTGGTGTTGTAGTTGATGCCATAGCCGGCGCGCACCACCGTGTTGCGCAGCGGCTTCCAGGCCAGGCCGAGGCGGGGAGCGAAGTTATTGCGGTCAGACCGCACCAGGGTGATGGGAAGCTGGCCATTGTACGGTCCGGTTTCGCCCACCTGCACGGGAACGGGTGGCGAGGTAAAGCCCACCGGCAGATCCAGATTCACAATGCGATCATTCAGTTCAGAGAATGGAGAGAAGTACTCGTAGCGCACTCCCAGATTTAACGTCAGATTGCCGCGCAGACGCCACTCGTCCTGCACGAACAGGCCCCAGGAATTGCCCCGGAAATGATAGTTGTTGTTGCCGAACTGGACGGACGTGAGCTGTGGAAGCCCGAGCAGGAAGTCGGCAAAGTCGTAGCCGGAATTCACGCCGGTAAAAGTGAAAGTCCCGCGCGCGTTGCTGTCAGTCTCGGGGTTGACTTCAATTCGGCGAAAATCACCACCCCATCGCCAGGTGTGTTTGCCGCGTCGGTAGATCAGGCTGTCGGAAAACGTCCAGGTCTGGTTGCGCAGCAAGCGTGGGTTGGTATCGTTCAGGCTGCCGAAATGGGTGAACGAGAGGTTGGGCAGGCCCCAGTCAAAGGGATTGGTGGAAACGCCGGTTATGCCGAGGTTTCCCGTGATGTCCTGGCTAAAGGCGTAAAGGTTTTGCGTGCTGACACTGGAGCGGTTGAAATCGAGGCGCGCGTTGTTGATCACCTTGCCAAAGGTGCGCACATATCCGAGGGGCACGTCGAAGCTGCGGGTGCTGGTATGACCTCCGACGCTGGGGAAGGGATTGGTCAGGTTCGCGCTGGCCGCGTGATAATGGAAACCGAAATTCAGGTTATTGCGCGGCCCCCGCATCCCTCGCCCGCCGCGGCCGCTGCTGGCCCCGCCCAGCGCGTGGTTCACTCGAATATTGAAGTCATCGCTGTCATTGAGCGTGGAGGTGACCAAGTGAAAATTCGGCTCGCCGGCGGTCGCATTCGCGACATTGGGTAACGGGATAAAGGGCAGAAGCCCTTGCGCGGCAGGATTGATAGACAGGCCGGCGTTTTGCAGGATATTGCCCGGGATGGGTTGTCCATTGCTGGGATTGACCAGTTGCACTCCCGCCACGCCCGAAAAATCGCCGCCGCGTTCGACCGCGGTGGGCACAAAGGAAAAGGCATCATAGGGCGAATCGCCGCGCGAGCCGTTGTAGTGCGCAAAGAAGAAGGTTTTGCTGCCGCCCTGGTAAATTCCCGGGATGTTCAAGGGCCCGCCTACGGCAACGCCGAAGCGCTGTCTTATATAGCTGGCTTTGTCCGTCGAACTGTCGGTGAGCGCATAGGGCGCAGCGTCCAGAGCGGAATCGCCGACCGAGTAATAAATCGAACCGTGCGGCCGGTTGATGTCAAACCTGCCGCGTCCGCCGCCCAGCATCATAGGGCCGCCCCGTCCTCTCCCGCCGCCGAAGCCGCCGAACCCGCCTCCCGGTCCGCCTCCGCCCGGAGGTCCACCGCCGCCAGGTCCACCTGCGCCCGGTCCGCCGCCACCGCCAAAGGCGCCTGCCTGCTCGCGTCCCTCACGCATCCTCTGCTCCAGTTCGTCCGTGCTCATGCCGAACATGCCGACGCTGGAGTTGCTGCCCGAAAACGAAACCGATTCCGTAGCGGCGTCCGCAGCCACGCCCGGGATAGGCATTCCGGCCGGCACGATCTGGTCTGCTCCATTGCTGTTGTTGGCTTCAGCGCTGGCCAGTCCTTGCAAGACCGACAAGCTCTGGAATCCTCGACTGGCTCTCGCCGTCGCCGGCCCCTGCTGGGCACGTTCCACTTGCTGCGCGCGCGAGAGCAAGGTCAATTCCAGGTCGGCACGAAGGCTTGCTTCACCCACCACGATTTCCCGCATACTCGGCGCAAATGCGGGCATCTCAACCCGCAGTTGATATTTCCCTGGGACGGCGACCCGGAGCGAGTAGGCGCCATTCGTATCCGTGGAAGTTGTGGTCTTTGCTTCTGTCGAAGGGTTAGTTACGGAAACGGTTGCTCCTGGAATCGGAGTGTTGCCCGATTTCACCATGCCTGTAATCAAAAAGTTGGCGGACGCAGGCGCGTCCTGTCCCAGCGCGCCCATCGCGGCCAGCAGGAAAAGCACCACAGGTCGCATGACGATCAACCACGTCCTGGGACCGGAAGACGTGGCGACGCCGCACTGCGATTCGGCGCAGCACGTCATGCGCGGCCTTTCCCCTCATCTGTCGGAAGCATCAATATATTCAACACTGCGCAGCCTGTTCACTGGGTAAAAACTCGGTCAACAACCGTAAAGTTTCGTAAACCTTATTTACAGCAGGTTAGGGTGGAGCAGCGCTTCACCATTGCGTTAAGAGCTGTGCAAGTTAGGGTGGAACAGCGCTTCAGCGCTGCATTAAGGCTGTGCTTGATAGCGGCTTCAGCCGCTGAGGTACTTAAGCACGGCAGGCTCTTGGTCAATCCTCACGGCGCTTTCATCGCCGAAACTCCTCAAAAGGGTACGCCCCCTACTTCCACGCAGAATTTAATTTCCAAATGGTTAGTGACACAACGCTCGCCCCATTCCCATACGCAAATACTTCTATGCCGTCGCTGCCCGGCGGAGGATAAATGCGGTCAGAGAGGACCCGTTCGCCGTCATTCACAAACACCTCGACACTCGAGCGGTCCACGAAAACGTGCAGCTTGATTGCGGTGTTTTGCTCCACTTTGGCAGAGAAGCGTCCGGGAAAGTCGTTACTGAACGAAACCTCGCCTGAGCTCGTCCGATCAACAAAAACCTCGTGATGAGCGGCATCGAGGCCGATCAGGGTCCCGACCTCTTTGCCCTTTCGCAGGCGAAATCCGATTTCGTCCGCCTGCCCAGACTCTAACTCGGCCTCGACCTCGTAAACTTCGCCCTTCGTACCAGCATCACGAAGTTTTCGGTTAGCTTCCGCGACACCGGCATTCACAATGCGGACTTTCTCACGCCGCAGACTCTCCAGTTCTCGGACCGGCCGCTGGACCATGCGCAACCCGTCCGCATAGCGGCGCAGCAACAAAGTACGCGGAATCGATTGTGCTCCGCGCCAGAGGACGGTCGGCTCGGCATTTGCATACTTCCAGTTGCTGAACCAGCCAATCCACAGATGCCGCCCGTCGCTCTCGGGCACGTTATTCCACGTGTTGGTGGCGTAGAAGTCCTTGCCCCAGTCGGCCCAAAGCGCGGGAGCGTCCGGGACTTCGCTGGTGAAGCTGGCGCCATCGAACTTGCCGATCAGGTAGCGAACTCCGGTGCCGCCGGCCGGCGCCCCCGGATTGCGATTGACGATCAGCACCCACTTCTTTTCGGACGTGCCCTCAACCGGAAGTTCGATCAGGTCGGGACACTCCCACTGTCCTGTTGTATCTCCCGCCGGGCCGAATGTAGAGCGCTTGCTCCAGTGCTTGAGATCGGGCGAGTCGAGGACCACGAGCGTTCTTTCGTCGGCCAGGACCGCTACCATCACCCACTTGTGTTGCGGTGCATACCAGAAAACATTCGGATCGCGGAAGTCGGGGGCGTCGAGGTCAGCAACAGGATTACCGGGGTAATTCGCCCAGGTCCGCCCGCGGTCGTTGCTGAAGGCGATGTGCTGTTTCTGCCGGTCTTTATAGGCCCCGGTGTAGATGGCCACCAGGCAGGAATGGTCTTGCGGATCCGGATTCTGGCACAGGCCACTGCTGTTGTTCCAGTCCACCACCGCGCTTCCCGAATAAACCATGTACTGGCCGGGAACTTCATGCAGCGCGACTGGCAGATTCTGCCAGTGCACCAGGTCGCTGCTGACGGCGTGTCCCCAGCTCATGTGTCCCCACACGTCGCCTTCTGGGTTGTACTGGTAAAACAGGTGATATTCGCCCTTGTAGAAGACAGTCCCGTTGGCATCGTTCATGAAATTCTGCGGGGGTGTGAAGTGGTACTGCGGCCGCCACGGCTGGTCGTAAGCGGGGTCCTGCGCGTGCGAACGCAATGTCAACATGGACAACAGCACGAGGCCCAACAACAGCCACAGCATGATCCTCTTCATGGTCGTTGCAGGAAACCGGGTCAAGGTTTGTGCTGGCGTTGCTTTTCGGATTCGTCGATAGTCTTTCGGAATTGCTCAACCGCCTGGACCTGCGGCGCATTCAGCGAGTCCCTTGCGATATAGCGCCAGACCGGCGACGCATCCAGCGGGTATTCCATTCTCCCCCGATACACCTCAAAAGTATCGTCGGACGAGAATACTTGCGTGCCGAGTTGCGGGCCCCTGTTCCCCATGTCACCAGGAAGAGGCTGAGATAGATCAGGAGGGCGACCCGGTTGCTGGCCGATGCGGGCGTCTCCGATCCCAGGCTGAAAGATGACCGGCCGGTTGTCTGCAGGGGAATGAGCGATGATGGGCCCGCTCCTGTTTCCCTTTCGAACCGCAATGATCAAATCCGCGGTGTACGCATCCATTACCAGATTGAATCTGCCCCATTTTGTGATCGCTCTCTCCACTTCCTCCTGGGCATTTCGATTGGCCAATGGTGCGGTCACAGCCTCGCCCGCGTCCGGATGAATCACCACCATGACGGTTTGCGCTCGCAGCACATCTTCGGGGAGCAACTGCTTCTTCTTATCTTTTGCCTGGCTCGGGAGAACTGAAAGGAGCAAGAGGACGAGAAAGACAATCGAAACACGACGGAACATGATCGCCTCCGGAGACGGTGGCTGCGCGCCTGTGATTATACGACTCGGGGGAGTTGTTCGTAGCGCCGGAATCTCTTCTGCTTTCGCCGCGGTCTATTTCAAGGAGACTTCGGGAAGGGCCCGACTTCACTCGGGCCGTCAAGTCCCTAACCGCCTTCGTCATGCCGCCAGGCCCGCCCCACTCCAACACCTCAATGCGTAAACGAGAAATTCAGGCCCGTCGTCAGCAGAATGTCATTCTGCTTGGCTCCCGCGGGTGGATTGGTCACATAGATATCTCCGAACGCGTTCTGCCATCCCAACCATTTACTGATCTTGGTCACCGTGCCGAAGTTGAAGGTGGCGCGATACTCGCCGGTGTCATTCAAGTTGGGGAAGAAATACAGCTTTTGGGTCAGCACAGTATTCATTCCCAGCTTGTGACTGAGTTCCTCGCCTGCCGATGCGGCCGCGAAGTTGCGGCTGGGGAGCAAAGAGTATTTTTCACGGGTGTAGTTGATGCCGCCCAGCAGATCCAGCGTGGTGCGATCATTCTGGATCGCGTGCCAGCCCAGGCCGCCCCCAAACACCGAGCGCAGGTCCAGGGTCTGCAGAGCATCCGTCTGAAAATCGGCGCCCACGTAACCAAAGAAACGGGGCGTGAAATCATGGTCGTAACGAAGTCCGCCCTGTACCGCGTTGGCGGTGGTTGCGGGGGTTGCACCCGGCGCGTCGTTGGTGGCGTATACGCTATTGGTGTAGAGGCCAAGGTGATCGTGCAGGGTCTTGCGGTCGGCGGTGAAGGCCACGGCCAGGCTTTTGGTCTGGCTATTGCCACGCGTGAGGGCAAATCCCACGTTGGCTCCGCCCTTCCACCCTTCCACCAGGCCGGGATGCAGCGATTTCTCATATGCAGCCTGCTCGGCTTCGCCGAACAGCTTGGTGACCGACGCCTTGGGTTCGGTGACCGTGCCCGCGTTGGCCGTGGCCACCGCCAGGTTGCCGTCGGAAGTGGTCACCGTCCCGACCACCGTCTTCCCGTCGCTCAGGCTCACATGCAGGGCCTGCGTGGAGGTGATCTCCTGCACCGCTGGCCACTGCACCGTGACTTCACCGGCAAACTCCGTTTTGATAACCAGCGTTTTGTCGTCCGACTTCTCAATGGTTCCGCTTAAGCGATCGCCGTTCTTCAGCACGATCTGATCGGCCAGGAGCGATGCGGGGCACAGAAAAGTTAAGATCAGAGCCAGTACTTGTAGTTTCGACACGTGCATCCTCCGGAAATGAACTGCTGAATCGTGAATTAATTCATGTAGTGGTAAGACCGCCAGCTGCTGAAGAAGAAGAAGGATCAACAACGGGAATCACCGACTGCGTGAGTCGCTCGTTCTTGCTTGCAGTCCCGCGCGTGGGTTGCGAAGATGAGCGAAATTATATGGGATGCAAGCAACAAGAGCAAAGCTTGACGACAGATCGGGGAGAATACTAGGCGCATCGTGAGGCATTCCCCGAGGCCAAGGTGGACCCAAAAAGTTAGCTGGGACGGTTGGAAGAATCCTCAGGAGCGGTGCTCTTGACATCCGTATTTGCGGTTGTTGGCCCCGCGGAGTGTTCCTTCATCCCGTCCTTCAGAGCGCGAATGCCCTCGCCAATACCCTTGCCCAGTTCGGGAAGCTTCTTGGGACCAAACACCAATAACGCGATGGCAAAAATCACCAGCAGGTGCATCGGTTGGAACAGGCCCTCGAACATAAAACCCTCCGCCGCCTGCGGCTGGCAGCAAATCCAACAGTATCGAAAGCGGCAACTTACGTCAACTTGCCCTTAGTCCGGGCCAAGCAGGCCAAGGGCCAGTTACCTTGGTGACAGACGATTCTGACAGTTTGCGTGGGCTCGCGCCGCCCCTCCAGTACGCGCCCCAAGGGTAGGCTTCTATATCCCATCCGGACTTCGAATTGAGCTAATCAGTTGGTATTGATGTGCCAGAACGGAACTGGACTGGATGAAAAGTCGCTCTTTATTGCTTCGCCCGGCCCTGACTCCCCATCCCTTGTGTTGCACTATAGGGCAATGGGCAAGATGAACTACCGTGCATCCGCGAACCAGCCAGCCAGACCTAGAATGGCATTGCATTAGGGCGATACGCATTTCGCTCCGGGAGCAATCTGATGAACCCCGTAACCTCGACCCTGCAAGCCGACAGCAGTTCGATTCCGTCGGCAATTCTTTCCAGCGAAAGCGGCTTCCAACGCGCTACCTCCTCGGGGGAGAATCTCCCGGCTGCACTCGGACCCCGGCGTGTCGGATATGGTCTGCCCTGCGTAAAGTGCAAGACCTATTACGCTGCCGATCTGGCGAAGTGCCCGGTATGCAAGTCGGAAGAGAGAGTTTCGCCGGTCGTGACCGCTTCAACCAATTCCAGTCTTTCGGACGGCGCTCTGCCTGTGCCTGACCAGGCTGTGCTGGAGGCAGAACGAGAACGCTTTTTGCGGGAGTTCAAGTCCCAGGTTTATGCCGCCCACGTACAAATTGACCCCGCCGAAATTCCTCCGGCCGGGAGTATGGGTTGCAGCGTGGAAGAAAATCATGATGGCGAATTCGAGCCGGCCGCGGTTTGTCAGCACTGCTATGCCCGCTTGCAGCAGCGGGTTGACCTGCTGGAGGCAGCCCTGCACATGGACCTGGTCGAAGCCACCCGGGTCGTTTACGAAGCGGTGTGGGCGGATCCATCTGATCCCAGCAAGACTTACCAGAATGCCGCCCGCGCGGTTCTGGCTGAATTGCGCAAGCGCGCCGGCATCTCAGTGGTTCTAGGGTCACTCCAACCATTGACCCACTAAGGGTCGCCTACTGGGGTTTCACGCTGACCCACTTCCTGCCGGCGTATAGCCGGTAGCTGCCTCCGTCTTCCACGATTTTCAGCGGCACGGGGTGTGCGATTTTCTCGTCCAGTTTTCCGGCAACGCTGAACAGATCGTTGGCCCCCACGTCCATCACCAGAAACTTTCCGTTCTGCGAAAAGCCAAAGCCATACTGGCCGGGCCGGAGCTCCGTCCCTTCTATGTTGAGTTTCACTTCCGTGATCAGGAAGCCCTGATATTTTGCCTGCACGTCGGAGGCATAGCCCGAAGTATCTATCAGTCCGGCCAGGACCAGTTTGCCCTCAGGCGCGCTGAACCCCGCCGCATTGCGCAACTGCACCGAAGCCGATTGCCCGCGGAAGAAATAAGTCGCGGGAACGACCTTCCTGACCTCATCGGCGCTGAGCACACCCGGTTTCTGCTGGGCCGAAAGCATTGCGCAGCAAATCACCACCAAAGCCATGCATCGCTTCATGAAGCATTCCTCCATCGAAAATATGAACTGCGAACTGAAAACCAGAAACTGACAACTGAGCATTTCTGTCCTTCCGCCTGACAAACGGCACAGCGGAGACTCGAGCTGAACCGACCCTGTCCCGTACAAGAAAAACGGAGAGACGAGGTGGAACCCACATCTCCCACCCTGTCTATCCAAAAAGAGAGGCGAGAGGGAGCCCCCGCGGTGATTATTTGGCCGGCTCAAAGCGCAATGACCCGAAGGCGGAGGGCACGTGAAAATTCGGCTGCGGCGTACCAGTGGCCTGCCAGGCCATGTAGGTTCGCGGTTCCTTCGTTCCCTCAGTGCGATAAAAGTTCGCCCGCCAAACCGCCTTCGGATCGAAATTCGGAGTCAGGGCTTTCATCGGAATAGCCAGCTCTGCCGTCCAGCGCAGACCCTTCTCATCGAGAAACACCGACTTCTTCAAGCCGCTTTTCAGGTCGGCAGGTCCGCCGGGGAAAATGTCCAGATCGATCCACATCCCGTTGGGACTCACTTCGAACTCCCGGTAGTAGTGGGTTCGTGTGGGATCGGGCTGTAGAAATGCCTCTGCAACGTCCCGGTCCCACAGGTGGTCGCGGCGTCCGTTGCTGTCGGAATCTTCAAAAAGATAAAGCTCCCGGTAGCGGCATGCAAATCTCAAATAAAGTGTTTGCGGAGACCACAAGACCCGGACTTCGGTCTCTCGCTGCTCATCAGGATTTTTGCCCTGCCAGTCGGAACAAAAAACGGCAGGCTGCGCGCTCAGCCACGCCGTGGCGGGATGTTCCGCATCCAGACTGATCTCCGCGGCCACGAATGAGGCGACAATCTCGGAAGCGGTTGTAGCGCACTTCGGCAGTGGCGCAGTTTGGCTCATCATAGCTATCGAGGCAAGCAGAATAGCGATCGCAGGTGTCAGTATAAGTCTCAATGGGCGCATAAGCATCACCAGGAAAATCGGTTTGACCGCAAGATCCGGATAGTCCACGCCGTCCCCGGGCCGTAGGCTGGGTCATTATGACAGCCAATGCGATACTCAACCTGAACGAAGTTAATGACATGACACGTAGCAACGAAACTCGTCGAATCGAAAACCGGCCGACGGAGACTCAATGGCAGGCCGTTTTGGCCCGCGACGCCAGTCAGGACGGCAACTTTGTCTTCGCCGTCTCCTCAACCGGGGTGTATTGCCGCCCGTCCTGCCCCTCGCGCCGTCCCCGCCGGGAGAATGTCACTTTCTTTCACCGGCCGGATGAGGCGGAGAAAGCCGGCTACCGTGCCTGCCTGCGCTGCCGTCCGAAAGCGATTGGCGGCAACAAGCAAGCGGAAATGGTGAAGGCGGTCTGCCGCTACATCGAGCGCCACCTGGATGAACCGGTCACGCTGAGCCGACTGGGAGCGGAATTCCACCAGAGTCCGTTCCATCTACAGCGCTCGTTCAAGGCCCTGCTCGGCATCTCGCCGCGAGCCTACGCCGATTCCTGCCGCATGAACCAGCTTAAGCGCAACCTGCAGGCTGGCCACTCGGTCACCCGGGCAATGTATGACGCCGGATACAGCTCGAGCAGCCGTTTGTACGAACGCACTGCGTCGCAGCTGGGCATGACTCCAGACAAATACCGTCGCGGCGCCATCGCCGCGCCTATCCGTTATACCTTTGCCGATTCTCCCCTGGGACGAATGCTGATCGCCGCCACCGAAAAGGGTATCTGCACCATCCAGTTCGCGGATTCGGACGACGAACTGGAGCACGGCCTCAGGCACGAATTTCCCTTCGCCGTCCGGCGCCGCGATGACGCCGCCATGCAAACCTGGAAAGATAATCTGCTCCGAAAGATGCATGGTCACAAGCTGCGTTCATCGCTCCCGCTGGACATTCAGGCCACCGCCTTCCAGCGCCGGGTGTGGACGCAACTGCAAGCCATCCCGTTCGGCGCGACCCG
>Ga0335085_10002302_pt1 | contig 36145 bp, 23 predicted proteins | sample Lox_Sample_45_FD_206712 | JGI IMG/M metagenome (GOLD analysis project Ga0335085, IMG submission 206712) | Soil microbial communities from Loxahatchee National Wildlife Refuge, Florida, United States - Lox_Sample_4.5 | ecosystem: Environmental > Terrestrial > Soil > Wetlands | place: USA... | reverse complement strand
CCCTGCGTCGCGGAAGCCATCTTGGCCAGCAGCCATATGTAGCTGCACACAAAGGCCGGACATATGGATGCAAGCGATCCGATCAGACCAACATCCGCCCTTGCAAGCAGGGAGCCGTCCACATATGGGGCGGTGGAACTTTCCACCGCCCTCTTTGCTTGGGATCAATCCTGCTGCACCGCGGCATAATTATATTTCCCGACCGACCTTAATTTCCCGGGCCTATGGTTGTCAGCCTAGGCAGGTCCTGGAACGTGACCTCTTCAGAGCGGGGTGGCTTGCGGGGGAATGGCCGAGACGCCGGAACATAAAAGTGAAAGCGCCGAACCAAGGCGTTCGGGTGCGGCTGTGACTGCGTCCGAGGTGGAAGTCTGGTTCATCCGCGAGGTGTTGCCCTTGGAAGCCGCGCTGACATCCTTCCTCAGACACAATTGGCGCAACCGCAACGACATCGCCGATCTGCGCCAGGACGTTTACGAGCGCGTCTGCGAGGCCGCCCATGTGCAGATGCCGGAGAACACCAAGGCATTCGTCTTCCGTACTGCCCGCAATCTTCTGATCAACCGCGTCAAGCGCGAGCATGTGGTTCCGATCGAGGCGGTCTCCGATCTCGATGCGCTCGGCATCGCGCTCGATGCGCCGGGACCCGAACGCAGCGTGCTCGCGCGCGACGAATTGCGCCGTCTGCAGGATGCGCTCGACCGTCTGCCGCCGCGCTGCCGCGAGGCCGTCACGCTCGGCCGGATCGACGGATTGCCCGGACGCGAGATCGCGATGCGCATGGGCATCAGCGAAGCGGCGGTATCGATGCATCTGGATCATGGTATTCGCGTGCTGGTCGACGCGGTTTACGGCGCGCCCGAGGATACAAGGAGAAAACCGTGAGCGAAGGTTCGCCCGCACGGGCTTTGAGCGAAATCGAGGCCGAGGCGGCCGCCTGGGTCCGCCGCCGCAATTTCTGGGACTTCAGTGCGGAGGACCAGGCCGCGCTCGATGCCTGGCTCGCGGAATCGATTTCGCATCGCGTCGCCTATTGGCGCATGGAATCGGGATTTGCGCGCACCGAAAAGCTCGTGGCGCTGCGCGATCCGAAATCGGAGGCGGCCTTCGCAGGCCGGCGCTTTCCCGTATTGATGGGTATCGCCGCGGCGCTGGCGCTGTTCGCGGTCATCGGGCTCGGCGCCAGGCAATTCGTCATGCATCCGCAGGATCGCGTCTATTCGACGCCGGTCGGCGGTCATGAACGGATCGCCTTCGCCGACGGCACGAAAATCGAACTCAACACCGACACCGTGCTGCGCGCGCGCATGACGACGGATCGGCGTATGATCTGGCTCGAAAAGGGCGAGGCCTATTTCCAGGTCAAACACGATCCGGCGCATCCCTTCACCGTGATGGTGGGCGACAGGCGCGTGACCGATCTGGGCACCGCTTTCCTCGTGCGCCGCGACGAGAGCCGCATGGAGCTCGCCGTGGTGCAGGGCCGCGTGCGTTTCGATACCGGAACGGCGCGCCGGCCCGACACGCTCACCAGCGGCGACGTGCTCACCGCTTCGGGAAGCACGGTCTCGGAAGCGAAGCGATCGAAGAGCGCGCTCGAGAACGAACTCGGCTGGCGGCGCGGTGTGCTCGTGTTCGACAATACGACGCTCGCCATCGCGGCCGAGGAATTCAACCGCTACAACCGCCAGAAAATCATCATCACCGATCCGGCGGCGGCGCGCCTGGCGATGGTCGGCACGTTTCCCATTCATGACGTCGCCGCGTTCACCGATGCGGCGCAGGACGTCTTCAAGCTGCGCGTCGAAAACCGCGGTTCCGAAATCGTGATCTCACGCTGAGGCATGCAAGCAAAATTCGCGGCGTAAGCCGCATGGGAGGGGCAATGTCGAGAATGATGCTGAAGTCGCTGCTGATCGGGAGCGCGAGCGCGGCCGTCCTGGCCACCACCGCCTATGCCAGCGAATTCGACGTGCCGAGCGGCGATCTCAAATCCGCGCTCAATACCTATGCGCAGCAGGCGCGCGTGGCGCTGATCGTATCGGCCGATGTCGTGGCCGGCGTGAAAACGAAGGGCGTGCACGGCGACTACGCGGCGGACGCGGCGCTGGCGCGCATCCTGGACGGCACCGGCCTCATCACGCATCGTCACGCCTCGGGCGCGGTCACCATCGTGCGCGACGCGCCGCGCGAACAACACAGCGAGGCCGACACGCCTGCCGACATCAGGCTCGCGGCGGCCACTTCGATTTCCGCATCCGCCGCGAATGTGGAAACGATTGTCGTCACATCCTCCAAGATCAAGGGCGACATCCAAACGGTTCCGATCGCCATCACCGCGCTTTCGCAAGAGCAACTGACCCAGCGTCAGATCGCGGGCGGCCCCGATCTGGTGAAGGAAGTTCCCAATCTCACTTTCACCAAGACCAATTTCACCGGCTACAACATCCAGATCCGCGGCATCGGCACGCAGGCGATCTCGGTGACCACCGATCCCGCCGTCGCGGTTGCCTTCAACGACACGCCGTTCCTGCGCAATCACTTCTTCGAGCAGGAATTCTACGACGTGTCGCAGGTCGAGGTGTTGCGCGGACCGCAAGGCACGCTTTACGGCCGCAACGCCACCGCGGGCGTCGTTAACGTGATTTCGGCAAAACCGACCGACCAGTTCGAAATGACTCTCTCCGCCGACGTTGGCAATTTCCACAACCGCCGCTACGAAGGCATGATCAATGTGCCCATCGTGGACGACCGGTTCGATCTGCGCGTCGCCGGCGAATGGACCAAGCGCGACGGCTATTCCTATAACGACACGCTGCAAAAGCCCATCGACGGGCGCGATCTGTGGTCGAGCCGCGTTACGCTCGGCTTAAGACCCACCTCCGAGATACAGGCTTATGTGGTGTGGGAGCATTTCTCCGAAAACGACGATCGCCTGCGCTCCGCCAAGCAACTCTGCATGAAGGATCCGGGGCCCAGCGTCGTCGATGGCCTCGCTCTCAGCACGACAGGCGACGCCAATTTCTATCAGTCCTGGCTCAGCCAGGGGTGCCTGCCGACGTCGTTCTATTCGAAGAACGCGTTCGAGACGCCCAACGGCCAGTCTCTCCCGTTCGTTGCAGCCGGCGAGTTCATCTTCAATGGCGGTGGGGGAAGTGCAGCAAACGGCTTCCTGCTCAACCAGATCGATCCTTATGCCAGCCAGACGCAGTCCACGAACCTGCGCCATATCGAATCGGCCATCGCGCCCACCTACGACGCCAAGAACGACGTGATCGAGCTCAATGCCGATTACAGCGTCACGCCCGAATATACGATCACCTCGCAGAGCGGATTCAATCAGGATTATCTGCGCTCGACCGAGGACTTCAACCGCTTCAACACCGCGCCGGGACTGTTCGGGACTCTGGAAGGCCCCCACAGCCTGACGCCCGGCGGCCTTTATTGCGATCCGCAGGTGGGATGCTCGGATCGCATGGTCGCCGAGGACCTGTCTCAGGAACACGCCTGGCAGTTCAGCCAGGAATTGCGGCTGGCCTCTCACTTCAAGGGACCGTTCAACTTCAATATCGGCGCCAATTACCTGCGCTATTCGACGGTTGAGGATTACTACGTCTTCTTCAATCTGGTGAGCGCCATCGAGCAGCTCTCCAATGGCGAGGGCCCCGGCGACTACACCACCTGTCACTATGGTGGCGTCCACGACAATTTTGTCATCAACCCGGTGCCGGCGAAAACGGGGCTGGCCTTCGGCTATCCCGGCTACTACCCCTCCAATTTCGGCTGCGGTTATGGCGGCGGCGGAATGGTGGGCACCTACATCGATCCCAATCCGATCGCGACCCTCGACGGCAACGGCCACAATTATTTCCGCAGCGAGAACCCCTACAATCTGAATTCCGTGGCGGGCTTCGGCGAGGTCTATTACCAGCTCACGCCCGATCTGAAACTCACCGGCGGCTTGCGCTGGACCGACGATAAGAAAACCTTCGAGAATATTCCGAGCTGGGTGTTCCTCATCGGCGGCGGCTATCCGATCGAAGGCATCATCCATCAGGAATGGAAAGAATGGACCGGCCGCTTCAATGTGGACTGGTCGCCCAAGCTCGACTTCACCGATCAGACCTTGTTCTACGCGTCATACGCGCGCGGCTACAAAGGCGGCGGCGCCAATCCGCCGGGACCTGCGCCGAACCAGTTGAGCCCCCAATCCTTCCTGACGCACCCGGCGACCTTCAATCCCGAATTCGTCAACGCCTACGAAATGGGCACGAAGAACACGCTGTTCGACGGCGACATGACGCTGAACGCCGACGTGTTCTATTACGATTACAAGGGCTATCAAATCTCGCAGATCGTCGACCGCACCTCGATCAACCTGAACATCGACGCCAAAGTGAAGGGCCTCGAACTGGAGGGCACCTGGGAACCGATCCCTGGCCTGCGCTTCAATTTCGCGGGCGGTCTCGAGGACAGTTCGATCAACCATGGCCAGTCCGCCATCGACCTGATCGACCGCACAGCGGGTCAGCCCGGCTGGATGGTGGTCAAGCCGTTCCTGACTTCGACCTCGAACTGCATCTTCCCCGACTGGGTCGTGCGCGAGCTGATCCAGGCCAATCCCCAGAGCCCGGACGATTCGGCGGTGTTCAATCCCTTCATCTACGCCTGTGATACCGCCTATGGCAGCAACAGGGGCGGCGGTCTCCTCATTTCTTCGCCCCCAGATCTTAGCGGCTATGGCGTCACCGGGTTCGATCCGAGCCTCTCGCCCAACAACGGCGAAGGCTTTTCCAAGAATCTCGGCGGCAACAAGCTGCCGAACACTCCGCCCTTCACCTTCGCCTTCGGTACGCAATACACGGTTCCCGTCAGCGAGGACTGGGCGGCCACTCTGCGTGGCGATTTCTACTGGCAGGGCAATTCCTACGCGCGAATCTTCAACGACCGGCCGTATGACAAGTTGCGAGGCTATTCCACGACAAACGTCGCGCTCGTCTTCACCAGCTCCGACGGCTGGCAGGTCATGGGCTACGTCAAGAACGTGTTCAACGTGACGGCGATCACCGGGGCCTTCCTCAACTCAGACGATACGGCACTGACAACCAACATCTTCGTGACCGATCCGCGCCTCTACGGCGTGCGCGTCACGAAGAACTTCTGAGGGGGGAAACGATGAGCGAATTGATCGTCAGCACCGACAACCGGGCGACCATCCACTGGAAACTGCTCACCGGCGTTTCCGCGGCGGCGCTTGCGGCCTATCTCTCCTCGACGGACGCGGCTCGCGCGGACGACACCTCCCGCCCTGTAATCTGGCTGGAAGCGGAAGGCCAGTTCTCGCTGCTCTCCGACAACGAAGTGGCGTACACGCCGCCTTTCGTGCTCAACTCCCAGTTCGACATAGCCTCGAAGATCGCGAGGAAGAGGCCGCCTTCGGAATGGGACGAGGGCGCGAAGATCACGCTTCAGCCTTCCGATTCCGACTGGATCGTCTCGCTCGGCATCCTCTATGGCAAAACCCATCGCTCGGAAGCGAAGCACCAATACACCAAGCACACCGGCGGATATTGGAGTAAATACTACACGGGAATCCAGAGCGCCAAAGGCTCGAGCAGCGAAAAGCACTTCATCGTGGATTTCGAGGCCGGCAAGGATTTCGGACTCGGCATGTTCGGACACGAAGGAAGCTCGGTTCTGAGCGCGGGCGTGCGCTACGCGCAGTTCAATTCGCGCACCAGCCTCAATTTGCATTCCGTGACGCCCAATGTCCCGTCCAGCTACTATCTCTTCAACGCCGGTTTCCAGGCTAAGCGCAAATTCACCGGCATCGGTCCGGCGATCTCCTGGGATGCGTCGGCCAATCTGGCCGGCAACGAAACCGACGGCGCGATCTCGCTCGACTGGGGCGTGAACGGTGCGCTTCTCTTCGGACGCCAGCGCACCAAAGTCCAGCATCACAAGACGGCGACCTATCAGGAATATTCGGCCAAGTACTATTTCTATCCCGCCTACCGCTACACGGTCTATCACACCGCCGCATCGCCCGCACGCAGCAAGAACGTGACCGTTCCCAACTTGGGCGGTTATGCGGCGCTGTCGCTGCGCTACAGCAATGCGAAGGTCTCACTCGGCTATCGCGCCGATTATTTCTTCGGCGCGATCGACGGCGGCATCGATGCGTCGAAGAAAGAGGATCGCAGCTTCAACGGACCCTTTGCCAGCATCAGCATCGGTTTCTGAAGTCCGCGCGTCTTTTGTGGACATAAGAAGGCGGTGGGCCCCCTCGCCGCCTTTTCTTACCGCATCAGCCCGGTTGCCGGATCGGCGCGCGTTCGGCCAGAGCGATCGATTTCCCGGCCAGCCAGCCCACCACGGTTTCGGGATCGATGTACCGCAAGGCCGGGTCTCCTTGCGCGTTCAATCGCCGCCTTCGGCGCGGATTTCGAGCCACATGGCATTGAGCACCGCCAGCGTCACGGCGAAGCCGAGCCCCAGCACCCAGGAAAAATACCACATCGTCGCCTCCTAATAGGCCGTCTTGGAATTCTCGCGCACATCGGCCTCGCGCACCGGTCCGCGCAGCACGCGATAGACGAAGCCGGTATAGACAAGAATGATCGGCAGGAAGATCGCCACCGCGCCCAGCATGATGGCGAGCGTGAGCGCGCTCGACGAGGCATCCCATACCGTCAGGCTCGCATCCGGTTCGGACGAAGACGGCATGAGGAATGGAAAGAGCGCTGCGCCCGCCGCGGCGATGGTTCCCGCCGGAACCAGGGCCGAACAGAGAAACGCGGCCAACGGGCGTTTGCGCCAGACGATGGCGCCGGCAGCACCCAGGAACGCGACGGCCACCGGCAGCCACAGCCATGAATTCGCATTGGCGTACCAGCTGGCGGTGCGCGCCACCGTCTTGGCCATCGGGTTGGAAGGTCCGTCATGGGCAATGGCGCCGATGATCGCGTAGCCATCGAGGCGCGAAAGCCAGAAGCCCGCGAGCGCGAAGAATAGCCCATAGGCGACCGCCGCAATGGGCAGAATCGCGCGCGCCCGCGCCTGCACCGTGCCTTCGGTTTTCAGGTTCAGCCAGGCCGCGCCGTGCATCGCGATCATGGCGAGACTGACCAGCCCCACCAGAAGCGCAAACGGATTGAGCAGCGAGATCAGCGAAATCGTGGAATGAAAGCGCAGATCGGAATCGAAGCCGAACGGCACGCCGAGGAAGAGATTGCCGAAGGCCACGCCGAACACCAGCGACGGCACCACGCCGCCGATGAACAAGGCCCAATCCCAGATGCTGCGCCAGAGCGGGGAATCCATCTTGCTGCGGAATTTGAAGCCCACCGGCCTCAGGATCAGCGTCGCCAGAACGAGGAACATCGCCAGATAAAAGCCGGAGAAGCTCGCGGCATAGAGTGTCGGCCAGGCCGCGAAGATCGCGCCCCCGCCCAGGATGAACCAGACCTGGTTTCCCTCCCATACGGGTCCGACCGTGTTGATGGCGACGCGCCGCTCCAGATCGGTGCGCGCGACGAAGGGCAGAAGTGCCGCCGTTCCGAGATCGAACCCGTCCATCACCGCGAAGCCGATCAAAAGAATGCCGAGCAGCGCCCACCAGATCAGCCGAAGCGTTTCGTAATCGAGCATGGGCATCACTCCGCTGCCGCCGCGGCCGCGCGCGGCGCTGGGCTCGCCAGCGCTTCATCGGGCCCGAGGCGGATATATTTGGTGAGAAGGAAGAGATCGACGACAAGCAGCGCCGAATAGAAGAGAGCGAAACCGAGCAGGCTGAAGAGCACATTGCCCGTATCGGTCGAGGAGACGCCGAGCGCGGTCGGCAGCACGCCTTCGATCACCCAGGGCTGGCGGCCATATTCGGCCACGATCCAGCCGAGCTCGGCCGCGATCCAGGGTAGCGGCAGGCTCCAGAAGGCCACGCGCAGGAACCATCTGTAGCGGTCGAGCCGAAGCCGCGCCGAAAACCAGAAGGCGGTCGCGAACAGCGCGATGAGAAAAAAGCCGATCCCGACCATGAAACGGAACGACCAGAACAGCACCGGCACATTGGGAATGGTGCTGGCCGCGGCCTTGCCGATCTCTGCTTCGGTCGCATTTTCGATGTCGGGACGCTGGCGCTTCAAGAGCAGCGCGTAGCCGAGATTGCCGACATGCTTTTCGAGCCTGGCGCGAAGCGCCTCGTCATGCGGCGACTTCTTGATGGCGCGCAGCGTGTCATAGGCGATGAGCCCGTCCTTGATGCGCAGATACGCGTCATGCACCAGATCGTCGATGCCCGGCACCGGCCGGTCGGTGGAACGCGTCGCGATCAGGCCCAGCGCCCAGGGCACCGTCACTTCGTATTTCGTCGTGTGGGTCGCAAGATCGGGAAGACCGAACAGGGTGAAAGAGGCCGGCGCCGGCTCGGTCTGCCACATCGCCTCGATGGCGGCGATCTTCATCTTCTGGTTCTGGCCGGCGGTGTAGCCCGATTCGTCGCCCAGCACGACGACCGAAAGCGCGGACGCGAGTCCGAAGCTCGCCGCCACCGTCATCGAGCGCCGCGCGAAGGCGATATGCCGCCCGCGCAAAAGATACCACGCGCTGATGGCAAGCACGAAGACGGAGCCCGTCACATAACCCGCGCTCACCGTGTGCACGAATTTCGCCTGCGCGACGGGGTTGAAGATCACGGCCATGAAGTCGCTCACTTCCATGCGCATCGTATCGACGTTGAATTTCGCGCCCACCGGATATTGCATCCAGCCATTGGCGATCAGGATCCAAAGGGCCGAAAGATTTGTGCCGATGGCGAGCAGCCAGGTGGCGATAAGGTGCTGCACCTTGGAAAGCTTCTCCCAGGCGAAGAAGAAGAGCCCCACGAACGTCGCTTCGAGGAAAAAGGCCATCAATCCTTCGATCGCCAGAGGCGCGCCGAACACGTCGCCCACATATTGCGAGTAATAGGCCCAGTTGGTGCCGAACTGGAATTCCATGGTGATGCCGGTGGCGACGCCCATGGCGAAATTGATGCCGAACAGGATGCCCCAGAACTTCACCATGTCGCGCCAGATGGGCTTGTTCGTCATCACATAGACCGTCTCCATGATGCCGAGCAGGATGGAAAGTCCGAGCGTCAGCGGCACGAAGATGAAGTGATAAAGCGCGGTGACCGCGAATTGCAGCCGCGAAAGCTCGACAATGTCCATGCGCGTTTCCCCTAGCGTGTGTCGTTCAGGAGGTGGGATTGCATCCGCGCGAGCGTGGGCTCGATGCGGTGCGAAGGCGAGAAGAAGAGAGCGTAAAGCGCGGTCAGAAGCGCCGCCTTGACGAGGAGCAAAACGATGATCTCGCGGCGGAGCGCGATGGGGAACATGGCGTCAAATCCCTTCCGCCGGCGCGGCGGCGTTTCCGCAGAGTGCTTCGCATATCCTATGGATGGCGGACGGCTTCCTTGATCCGCCTCAATCTTAGACCCTCCCGCGGGCCGAAATTAACGAGTTTCCCGAGGGGCAGGGCCCTTTCGGGTGTGCGCTTCTGCAGGCCCGGTTCCTTGATTTTTGTGAATTCATATCCACGATAACGCTTCGGGAACGGCGGTTCGGACGGACGAAGGAAACGCGATGACGGTGACGTCGGTACTTCTGGCGCTTCTGGCCCTGCAGGCCAAGCACTATTTGTGCGATTTTGTCCTGCAGAATCAGTGGCAGATCGAAGCCAAGAAGAGCTACCTGAAGGCGGGCGGGCTGGTGCATGCGGGCCTGCACGCGGTGCTGTCGATTCCGGCTCTTCTGATCCTCTCCACCCAGCCGGTCCTCTTGGCCGCCATCCCGGCGGGCGAATTCGTGCTGCATTACCATCTGGACTGGGCCAAGGCCCGCATCGATTCCGCGGGCGGATGGACGCAGCGCGACAAGGCCTATTGGGCGGTCTTCGGCCTCGACCAGCTTTTCCACCAGCTGACCTACATGGCGATCGTCGTGATCGCGGCGGGCCTTTAGGAAGCGATGCGCAGCGCGTTCGAGAAGAACGCCTTCATGCGCGCGAGGATATCGGTTTCGGGCGTAGGCTTGCGCGCGGCGTGATCGGCCGTGCGGTCGAGCTCGCGCTGGCGCTGAGCGAGGATGGCGCTGAAGCGTTCGGCCAGCCCCGGCGTCTTCTGCAGGAGCGATTCGATTCCGGATTTGGTGATTTCCAGAACGCGAAGCGCCGAAAGCGCGGTGGCGGTCGCGGTTCTGGGCGCGCCCGTCATCAGCGACATCTCGCCCACCGCGTCGCCCGTCGCCGAAACGGCGACTTCATGGGACTTGCCGTCGGCGCCGGCGATCGAAATGCTCACCGCACCTTCGAGGATGATATACATATGCACGGGCGGATCGCCCTGGCGCATCAGTATCGCGCCCTTCGGAAGTTCGTAGACGGCGCATTGCGCGGCGAGATCGGCGATCTGCTCGGAGTTGAGCGTGCGCGAGAACAGGGGCGCGCGTTCGAGCGCGGCGCGCGTTTCCTTTTCGCCCAGCGAGAAATTGAAATCGGGCGTCGGCTGTATTTCCAGCTGCTGCACGGGCGAAGAGAACTTGTTCTGCAGGATGACACTCAGCATGGCCTCCAGCATGATCGATTTGCATTCGTGCACGCCGATCCGGCTGGGGTAGGCGTAGAACAAGACGTGATAATAACTGCCGTCCTCTCCCAGCCTGTGGAAGACGACAATGGGCTCGGGCTGGCGCGCGAAGCCCTCGCGGCTGACGATCTTGAAGGCTTCGCCCAGAAGCGCGTCGTGAATCCGCCGGAACGGGATGCGGTTGTCGGCGCTCACCTCGACGACATAGCGCTTGGGTCCGGGCGGCTGGCTGTGATTGAGCACGGGCTGCGACGTCATCATGTGGTTGGGCACCATGAGCCGGCGTCCGTCCTCCAGCGTCAGGAATGTCGTGCGCCAGGTGATGCCGGTGACGCAGCCGTAAAGCGGCTCGGGCATCTGGTCGGTGAAGACGGTCAGCCAGTCGCCCAGCGAATAGGAACCGTCGAGATTGATCGAGAGTCCGCTGAACAGATCCTGGATGGCGACCTGCAAGGCGATGCCCAAGATGATGGCGGTTGCGCCCGAGGCCGTCACCAGCCCCGTCACCGACATGCCTTCCTCGACATAAAGCCCGATCGAGAGCCCGAAGATGATGAGCGCTACGGTGACGAGATCCTCGACCAGCGCCGGCGTCTCGCGCCCGCGCCGCCGCCGGAAATAGCCGTTCCAGAATACGGCGCGGACCAGCCGGTCGATGAGGAAGGCGAGCGAAATGATCCACGCCACGCCCACCGCATGCAGCACGCTCACGCCATAGGGCGCGGGAAACATGTCCTCCACGGCGCCCGGCACCCAGAAGCGGAAGACTGCAAGAACGATGGCGGCGATCAGTGCAAAGATCATCCGACGAAAGGCCCAGCCGAAAACCATGCCGCGGCCCATGGGACCACGGCAGGCGCGGAAACTCAAATGTTCATTTCTCCGTCATGACGATGACCGCGCCGGTCTCGCCCGTCTCGAGGCGTTCGAGATGCAGGCGCACGCAGGGATCGTCCGGCGCCTCCTTGGTCAACGCGGTAAACATGTCCTTCGCGCGGGGATCGCCCGAGGCGAGTGCCTCATAGGCCTCGCAATAGCGGGCCATGAAGGCCTCGCGCCGCTCGTCGTCGTGCAGCGGCTCCCACACCTCCACGGCGGCCGTCTTGCCCTTGAGCACCACCTCGGCGATGGGGCGGAAGGCGATGCCGTTGCATTGTTCCTTGGTGGCATTGGCGACGCTGATGCGGGTGTGGAAATGCTTGTTCAGACCTTCCAGCCGCGAGGCGGTGTTCACCGCGTCGCCCTGGGCCGTATAGTTAAAGCGTTGGCGCGACCCGAAATTGCCGATGACGGCGGGGCCCGTGTTCACGCCGATGCGCGTGATGCCGAAGGGAATGCCGCGCGCGCGCTGCTGCTTGCTGAAGGCGAGCGCGAAGCGGTCCATGGCGAGCGCGCAGCGCACCGCGTGTTCGGCGTGATTGGGAAGATCGACCGGCGCGTTGAAGATGGCGAACACGGCATCGCCGATGAATTTGTCCACCATGCCCTCGAATTTCAGCACCTCTTGCGTGGCGCCTTCGAGATAGGCATTCAGCATGCGCGCGAGCTCGCGCGATTCGATGCCCTCCGACATGGTGGTGAAGTTTTCGATGTCGCTGAAGAGATAGGTCATGGTGCGGCGTTCGCCTTCGAGCGACATTTTCTCCGGATCGCGCACGAGCTGTTCGACGACCTTGGGCGCCACGTAACGCGAGAATGCGCCCTGGATGAATTCGCGCTGCCTGCGCGCCTCGCGGCCCGTCAGCGATTCCGTGCCCCACAGCGAAAGCCCCATCGCGAGCGTGGGCGTGAAAAGCTTGATGAGATAGCCGCCATAATAAAAGAGCGCCGCTCCGGACGCCCACAGCACGATCATGACGCCCATCCCGGCGCTCAGGCGCGTGGGCAGTGACATGTTCATCGCGCCCAGACGCGCGCCGGCCGCGGCGAAGAACAAGGCAATGAGAAGATTCACGAGCCATCCGGCATGCGGCGAAAGGCGTCCGTGCAGAAGCTGCGATACCGAATGCGCCTGGATGAAGACGCCGGGCATGTGGCTGGGATCGACGATGTCGAAAGGCGTGCGGTGGCGGTCGGTGAGCGAAAGATCGGAGCCGATGAGCACGACTTTTCCCTTGAACCAGCTTTCGGGAAGAAAGCCCGCGACCTGCGCCTTGAATTCCTTGAACGGCAATTTCTTCGCACTGGGCGCACCATGCCAGACGATGGGAACCTCGCGGGCCGCCGTCTTGACCCCCGCTTTCGCCGCGATCGCGCGCGCGAAGCCGGGGATGTACGTGCCGCCGAGGCTGACCGCGCCCGGAAATATCCAGCGCACGACATCGAGATCGTCCTCGCCCAGATTCACATAGGCGCGCTCACGCGGCGGCACGAAGGAATTGAGCGATGCGAGCTGGTTTGGATCGACCACACCCGGCGTGTCGGTATAGGCCACCACGAGCGGCGTTTTCAGGTCGCGAATCGTGCGTCTCAGGAGCTCGTCCTTGGCGGGCTCCGTCGGCTGGTCGAACAGGAAATCCACGCCGATCGCGCGCGGATGCTTGTTCTGGAGCGCGATCAGCAGATTGGCGAGAAAGGCGCGGTCCACCGGCGAGCGGTAGGGAAATTGCGCAAGCGTGTCCTCGGTGACGGCGACGATGACGACGTCCTTGTCCTGCGGCTCGGGCGGCGTGAGCGCGACCGTCGTCAGATCGCCCACGAATTGCTCGATATGCTCGAGCACCGAAAACTTGTCGACCGCCACCACCGATACGAAAGTGGCGACGATGGCCACGGCAACCGCCGTCGCCTCCGCCACCAGTTTGTCATTGCGCCGGAGCCAGCCCCGGAGGCGTGCGATCATGTGGGGCTTCGCAGGAGCGCCTGTGCCTGCGCATCGCATCCCTTGTTGGCAAGCCAGGCCGCGCGCATCTGATCGCTGGAGAGCGAGGAGGGAACGGTGATGACGCTGACCGCGTGGCGCTCGCCGTTCATTTCCACATAATAAGTCGTGCCGGCATGGAGCGGCACCGCCGCCACCAGCGGCAATTGCTCATCGCCCGCCGGCCATTCGAGCGTCGCGCGCCAGCTTTGATCGTCGGGCGTGATCGTGATCTGCGTCGCATTGGTGGCCGCTTCGCGCCACAGGACGGGCCTGTCGCCCTCCTTCAGGCAAGCCGAGCCGGAGCGGCCGACATCGACGAGCCAGGCCGAAGGAAGCGTCGCCGCGCGCGCGGCGCGGGTCGTGCCCACTTCGCCGGTGCGCTGGCCGCCGCCCTGTAGGGCCGCCAGTTTCATGGAGAGCGAAATGCCGTTGCTCGAGCCCGTGCCGGGCGCGCCGTTGTAAGGCCCGTCGAGTTTGATCGTGGAGCCGTCCTCCGACACCAGCGTCAGATGCTGGCCTTCCTTGAGCACGATGGTCTTGGAGGAATCGAGCACCGTTCCTTGCGCGTAGCCGACGCCGCGCGCCTCCACCACCACGAGCTGGCCGGCCTGAGCCGCGGCCGGAAGAATCAGGGAAATACCGAGCACGAAGAAAACAGCAATCGTCCGTTTCATGGCACACCCGCCTTTGCCGATTGTTGAGGAGATGCCGCACGCGCCTCGCCGTTGCCGATCAGGCTGAATGCGGCCCAGTTGAAGGGATGAGCAGTCTCCGGCTTCGCGATGAGCTGAAGCTGCGCCTGTCGCAGGGCTTGTGCAAGGCCCTGCCGGCGGTGACTGCCGTATTGATCGAAGAGGTCCGTCATGAGGGTTACGGCGGACGCCGAGGGGACCTGCCAATGGCTTGCAATCACCGCGCGAGCGCCCGCGTCGAAGAAGGCGTCCGCCAGGCCCTCCAGCGCCGCTCCGCCGGATTTGCCGTTGCCGCCGGCGGCCGTGTTGCAGGCCGAAAGCACGACGAGGTCGGCATTAAGATCGAGCCCGGCCACTTCGCCGGCCGTCAGAAGGCCGTCATCGTCCGTCGAAGCGGCATGGGCTGGAGGCGAAAGCGCCAGCGCCGGCTCGGACTGGCAATGAAGCTCGCCGGGAAGCAACCCATGGGTCGCGAAATAGAGGACGTTGTAATCCGAAAGCGTGTGGGCGCGTAAAGCGGCCTCGCTGGCGTCCGCGCCGAGCAATACGGAGCCCGGCCCCGCGCCCAGCGCGCGGGCGACGGCGTTCGCTTCGCCCGCCGTGTCGGGAAGCGGCGGCAGCGCGCGCAGCGTATCGGGCGAGATCGGTCCGCTGCTCAGGCAGGCGGTGGCGAGGCTTTGCAGCGCCGAGCCCGTCGAACCGGTGAAGTCCGGTGCGCCGAACGCCAGGATCGGATCGGGCGCCTGTTTGCGCGTGGCCTGCGCCTCGGCAAGCGAGAGAAACGCGCGCGGACTCGGCACGGTCGCAACCGCCATGCGCCTGATGAGCCAGGCCGCGTCGGCATAACTCTCGTCGGCGCCCGGCACTTCGGTCACCAGAAGCGCGAAGGGGAGATTGGCGAGCTCGGGCGAAGGCACGACGATCAGCGTGGACGTGCCCGCGAGGTCGGATTCGAAGGGTCCGAGCAGTTTGCCATAGAGCTCGTTGGAGGATTTGAGGCTGAAGGGCGCGAGACGGCCGAGCACCGGCGTGAACGCCGTACGCAGATCGGCGACGGCGTCGTCGAGCCCGTCCGACGTTTCCGCGATGCGGCGCACGATCAGCGCATCGGGCTTGACGAGCAGGCCATAGCTTCCCTTCACGCCCACGACATACATGACAAGCGCCGCATCGGGCGAAAGCGCACGCTGCACGTCGGACAATTGCGCCGGGCCTGGAGCAGCGAGCTTTCCGTAAGCGGGAAAGGATTGCGCAAGCTTGGCGGTGAGCGCGTCGTATTTTGCCGATGCGGTCTTGAAATCGGCTTCGAGCATCTGAACGCGCTTGGCGTTGCGATCCTCGTCGGCTTTCGAATTCTCGGCCGCGAGTTCGATGCGTGCCGTGTCGCGCGCGCGCTGCGCATCCTGAACGTCGCGCACGGTGGCCGCCAGATCCGGCGTACCGGCGGCCTGGCGCGCGGCCATGCGCGCGATGGTCTGGTCGCGCACGCCGCCGCCCACGAGCTGGGCCGCCTCGAACATCTCGTTGTCGAGCGTGGGCGAATTTCCGCCTTGCGCGTTTGCGGCGTCGAAATAGGCCAGCAATTGATCGGCCACGACTTGCGAACGCGCGACCTTGTTGGCGCCGAAGATTCGGAAAGCGTCGCGATAGGCCGAAAGCGCGGGCGCATAGAGCTGTTCGTCCGCGTAGAAGGCGCCGAGGTCGAGATCGGCCGATGCGGTCGGCGCCGTATCGCCGAACAATTTGCGGTCGAGATCGACCGCGTCCTTGAAATTGCGCTCGGCTGCGACGACGCGGGCGCTCGCCGTGTTGATCTCGCCCATGAGCCTCAGCGTATCCGGCCGCCACCAGAGCGGCAGACCCGGTTCTTCATAGACGATCCAGAGCGCTTCCTCCGCCGAAGCGCGCGCCGCCGCCACATCGCCGAGCCTGAGCGCCATTTCGGCCTCGAGGCGCAGGCTGTGCGAAAGCTCGCCTTCCGCGACGGCGGCATTGGTTTCGTCGTCGCCCGCCTGGGCGGCTTCGGCGCGCAGCGCGGAGGTCGACTGCTGGGCGAGTTTCAGCGCATCGTCGAATTGGCGCTGGTTTGCCGCGTGCAGCGCCAGATAGGAGGAAAGCCGGGCTCGCAGCGAACCTTCGGCGGCGCTTTCGAGAATGGGCGAGGCGCGATGGAAGAGCGCGTCGGCTTCGTCGAAGCGGCCCTGATTGCTCACTTGAAGCGCGAGTTCGGCGAGCGTTTCGCCCACGGGTGTCGCGTCCGCGCCGAACAATCTGGTTTCGATGTCGAGCGCCTGGCGATAGTCGTTTTCGGCTGCGGCATAATCCTGGCTTCCGCCGGCGAGCCTGCCGGCCTCGACATAGCCCTTGTAGCTGGCCGCGTCGCTGGCGCTGGCGTGCAGGACATCGGCCGGCAATTTGGCCGAGATGATTTTTGTCCCTGCGTCGATCGCCGCACTCGCATCGCCCGTTCCCGCAAGACGCGAAACCGTGTCCACGAGCACGGGCAGGAGTGCGGGCATGCCGTCGGCTTCGTAAAGCGCGGATTTCGAGGTCGCCGCCACCACGATATGGGGCCAGCCATTGCCGGTGATGGTGCAGACCGAAAGCGCCACGCCGTTTTCCGCGCCGATCCATTCCGGCGCACCGCAGGAAGCCTCTTCGGCATCCTGGCCGCGAAGCGCGCGCGCCGCCGTCATGACCGCCTTCACGCGCGAAGGCGCATGCGCGAGATCGCGGGGGATCGCCGCCATGCGCACCGTGCCCACGCCCGCGTTGGATGCGCCGCAAACGATATCGGCGTTTTTCGAAAGCGTCGGCGCGCTCGCCATGTGGCAGGTCTCGCCGGCGAGATCGCGCATCGGTGCGGCGCTGTCGGCCTGCGCCGCCACGGCCATTCCGGCGGCCCCGATCGCAAGCGCGGCGAACAGAGGTCTCATCGCCATTGCCAGAAGGCCTCGTTGCCCCAGCTCGAGAAATCGGCGTCGGCCGGAATGCCGCGCGGCGTGCTCGTGGGCGTCTGCGGCTGCAGCTTCTTCAGCATGCCGCCGAAATAGGATTCCGAAGTCGATTTCTTGGACGAACCGTCGAGCGAATCGCCCACCGCATCGGCGACCTGGTCGGACTTGTCGGTATCGCTTTCGCCCGAGCCGCTGCTGTCGGTCAGATCCTCGAGCGGACCGGGCTGGTTCGTGACACCCGTCGGCGTGCCGGGTTCTTCCGTTTCCTGGACCGTGAGCAGCGTATCGATCGTGTTGTCGGTGGGAATGAACGGCGGCGTCGAGGTCAGCGAGACGATCGTGCCGGTGACGCCGGAGAGCGGCGGCGTGTAGCCGGTGGTCGTGCCGCTCGTGCTGCCCGAGCCGATGGCGTTGCCGATGATCGCCGGGCTGTTGGGCGCGGTGCCCTGCACCAGCGTGACCGGTCCGCCATTGGTGACGATCGTGATGTCGCCCGAGACATTGCCGATGCCGGCCTTGCCTGCGTCGCCGTCGCCGACCTGCGCATAGGCGTTGGAGCCGCTGGTGCCGCCGGTGAGAAGAAGATCGGTCACGCTCACATCGCCGCTGATGACGAAGTTCGCGGCCGCCGCCGTGCTCGGCGCGTTGATGCTGTAGCCGCCATTGCCGATCTGCGCATAGGCGGCCGCGCCGGTGCCCGCATCGACCGTGACGGAGCCCGAAGAGCCGGTGGGTGCGGTGACGGTGATGTCGCCCGAGATCGTCGAATGCGCGGCCGAGGTGGCGTTGGTGTTGGCGAAGCCGCCGCCATTGCCGATCTGGACGTAGGAATTGGCGCCGCTGCCGCCATGCATCGTGACCGCGTGGCCGACGGTGATCGCGACCGCGCCCGAAAGCGTGGCGGCGCCGCTCAGGCCCGCGCCGAGGCGATAGCCGCCTTGGCCTGCCTGCGCATAGGCGCCGCTGCCGCTTCCGCCGGTGAAATTGACGTTCATGGCGGTGACGGTGACCGCGCCCGTGTCGCTATAGCCGGATGAATTGGCGTTGCTCTCGGCGCCGCCATGGCCGATCTGGGCATAGGCGTCGGTTCCGCTGCCGCCGGTGAGATTCACGTCGCCCACGGCCGCGACCGTGATGTCGCCGCTGTTGGAGCCGGAGGTCTGATAGCCGCCATTGCCGATCTGGGCTGCGAAGCCCGCGCCGCTGCCGCCATTGAGATCGACGTCGCCCTTGGCGATGGCGCTCAGAGCGCCCGGCCCGCTCGCATGCGTGCCGAATTGGGCATAGCCGTTCACCGCATCGAGCGTGATGTCGTCGGCCGCGAGGGTGGCCGTTCCCGACGCGCCGACCGAAACGCCGCCGGTTGCGCTTGCGCCGCCGATCGTGATCGAGCCGTTATTGTTGCCATAGGCGTTGCCGGTCGTGAGCGATGCGGCGCTCGTCGTCGTGCCGTCCCAGCCCGCGACGGCGAGGAGATTGCCGCCCGTGACCTGCGTATTGCCCGCGAATGTCAAATCGCCCTTGGTGAGGATGGTGAGCCCGGTATTGGCGGTTGCGCCCTTCACGGTGAGATCCACCGTGTCATAAACCGTTGCACTTGCGGCCGACAGCGTCAGCGCGCCGAAGGAATTGCCCGGATCGTCGAGGGTGGCCGCGCCCGCGGCGGTGACACTGAGCGCGCTCGCGATGATCGGATCGTTCTGGGTAATCGAGCCGCCGGAGGTCAGTGTGAACGTGCCGCCGACATGGGCCGAGGCCACATTCACGCTCGTCGAATCGTTCACGCTCGCGTCGTAGCTTCCGCTCGTCGCGATGGTGAGCGTGCCGAATGCATTTCCGGCATTGTTGAGTGCGATGGCGCCGCCGGTGGAGGACAGGTTGAGCGCGTTGGCGACGAGCGCGCCGCTCTCGCCGATGGCGCCGCCCGAGGTAAGCTGGAACGTGCCGCCGACATTGGATGCGCCGACCGTGACCGCCGACGCGTCCATGATCGTCGCGTTGTTGCTGCCGCTCGTGTGGACGCTCAGCGCGCCGAACGCATTGCCCGCATTGGCGAGCGTGATCGTGCTGCCGGTCGACGTGACATCGAGCCCGCCGGCCGTGATGGCCCCTGTCTGGGCGATCGCGCCGGGCGTCGCGAGCGTCAGCGTGCCGCCGACATTGGCCGAGGCCAGGCTGATCGCAAGCGAGTCGAAGATGCTTGCGTTGATGTTGCTGGCCGTCGCCACGGTAAGCGCGCCGAACGCATTGCCCGCATTGGTCAGCGTGATGGCGCCGCCGGTCGAGGACACGTCGAGCGTCGCCGCCGTGATCGCGCCGGTCTGGCCGATCGTGCTGCCGCCGGTCAGCGTGAAGTCTCCGCCGATGCTGGCCGAGGCGATGGTGAGCGCCGAGGAGTCGCTGAGGCTTGCGTCGTTGTTCCCGCTCGTGGCGATCGTGAGGGTGCCGATGGCGTTGCCGGAATTGGTGAGCGTGATCGCACCGCCCGTGGATGTCACATTGAGCGCGCCGGCCAGGATCGCGCCGCTCTGGCCGATGGCGCCCGGCGCATTCAGCGTGAAGGTGCCGCCGACATTCGATGCCGTGATGGTGACGGCCGTTGAATCGTAGATATCGGCGTTGTGGCCTCCGCTGGCGGCGGCACCCAGCGTGGCGAAGCTGTTGCCGGAATTGAGCAACGTAATGTCACCGCCCGTGGAAGAAACATCGAGCCCGCCCGCCACGATCGCGCCGCTCTGGCCGATGGCGCCCCCCGAGCTCAACGTGAAGGTGCCGCCCACATTGGCCGAAGCGATCGTGATCGCGGAGGAATCGTGGATCGTCGCGCCGTAGCTTCCGGTCGTGGAGATGGTCAGCGTGTTGAAGGCGTTGCCGGAATTGTCGAGCGTGATCGCGCCGCCTGTGGAGGAAACGTCCAACGCATTGGCCGCGACCGCGCCGTTGGTTCCGATGGCCCCGGCCGACGTGAGCGTGAACGTGCCGCCGACATGGGATGCACCGACCGTGACGCCGGTCGAATCGTAGATGTCGGCATCGTCGCTTCCGCTGGTGGAGACGCTCAGCGCGCCGAAGGAATTGCCGGAATTCAGAAGCGTAACCGCGCCGCCGGTCGCCGCCGCATCGAGCCCGCCCGCGACGATGACGCCGCTCTGGCCGATGGCGCCGCCCGAGCCGATGGTGAAGGTTCCGCCCACATGCGCCGAAGCGATGGTGACGCTCGTCGAATCATAGATGTCGGCGTCGTAGCTGCCCGCTGTCGTGACCGTGAGCGTGTTGAAGCTGTTGGCGGGATCGTCGAGCGTGATCGACCCGCCGGTGGAGGAGACGATCAGCGTCGGCGTTACGATGGGATCGTTTTCGGTGATGGCGCCGCCCGAGGCGAGCGTGAATGTCCCGCCCACATTGGCGCCGTCGACGACCAGGCCGGTTGAGTCATAGATATCCGCGTCGTTGCTGCCGGTGGTCGAAACCTTGAGCGAGCCGAATGCGTTGCCGGAATTCAGAAGCGTGACGCCGCCGCTTTCAGCCGTCGCGTCGAGCCCGCCCGCGACGATCGCGCCCGTCTGGCCGATGGCGCCGGCCGAAGTGAGCGAAAGCGTGCCGCCGACATGCGCCGACGCAACCGTGATCGCGAGCGAGTCGTAGATCGTGGCGTCGTGTCCGGCTCCGGTCGAAACCGTAAGCGGATCGAAGCTGTTGCCGGAATTGGTGAGCGAGATCGTCCCGTTGTTCGAGGTGGCGTCGAGGCCCTGGGCCACGATCGCGCCGGTCTGGCTGATGCCGCCCTGGCCGGTGAGTGTGAGGCTGCCACCGATATTGGCGGAGACCACCGTCACCGCCGAGGAATCATAGACCGTGGCGTCGTAGCTCGCGGGCGTCGAGATCGTCAGCGAATTGAACGCATTGCCCGTGTCGTCGAGCGTGATCGCGCCGCCGGTGGAGGTGATGACGAGCGCGTTGGCGACGATCGGATCGTTCTCGCCGATCGCGCCGGCCGAAGTCAGCGTGAAGGTGCCCCCGACATGGGCGCCGTCCACGGTCAGGCCGGTCGAGTCATATATATCGGCATTGTGGCTGCCGCCGGTGGTGACCGTGAGCGCGCTGAAGGCGTTGCCCGCATTGTCGAGCGTGATGTCCCCGCCGGTGGACGACACATCCAAGGCATCGGCGACGATGACGCCCGTCTGGCCGACGGCACCGCCCGCGCTCAGCGTGAACGTCCCGCCGACATGCGCCGAGGCGACGGTGACGGCAGTGGAGTCGTGGATGTTGGCGTCGTTGTTGCCGCTTGTCGTCACCGTCAGCGTGTTGAAGGCGTTGCCCGCATTGGTGAGCGTGATCGCGCCGCTGGTGGACGACACGTCGAAGACATTGGCCGTGATGGCGCCACTCTGGCCGATATTGCCTGCGGATGTCAGCGTGAATGCGCCGCCGATTGTGGCGGAGGTCACGGTCACGGCACTCGAGTCATATATATCCGCGTCGTAGCCGCTCGCGGTCGAGACGCTGAGCGCTCCGAACGCATTGCCGGAATTGTCGAGCGTAATCGCTCCGGCCGTGGACGACACATTCAAGGCATTGGCGACGATGACGCCTGTCTGGCCGACGGCACCGCCCGCGCTCAGCGTGAATGTCCCGCCGACATGGGCCGAGGCGACGGTGACGGCGGTGGAGTCGTGGATGTTGGCGTCGTTGTTGGCGCCTGTCGTCACCGTCAGCGTATTGAAGGCGTTGCCGGAGTTCGTGAGCGTGATGGCGCCGCTGGTGGACGACACGTCGAAGACATTGGCCGTGATGGCGCCGCTTTGTCCGATATTGCCGGCCGAGCCGAGCGTGAATGTGCCGCCGATTGTGGCCGAGGCGACGGTCACGGCCGATGAGTCATAGATATCGGCATCGTAGCTGCCGCTGGTCGAGACGGTGAGCGTGGCGAAGCTGTTCCCCGAATTGTCGAGCGTGATCGCGCCGCCGGTGGAGGTGACGTTCAGCGCGCCTGCCACGATATGGCCGGTCTGATCGATCGCGCCGGCCGATGTCAGCGCGAACGTGCCTCCCACATCCGCCTGGGCCACGGTGACGGCGAGCGAGTCGTAGATCGTCGCGTTGTGCCCCGCGCCGGCCGACACGGTGAGCGTATGGAACGCGTTGCTCGTGTTGCTGAGCGTGATGGTTCCCGCCGTGGACGACACGTCGAAGGCATTGGCCGTGATCGCGCCGCTTTGTCCGATGTTGCCGGCCGAGCCAAGCGTGAAGGTGCCGCCGACCGTGGCCGAGGCGACGGTCACGGCCGAGGAATCGTAGATGTCGGCATCCTTGCCGGCGCCGGTGGAGACGGTCAGCGTGCTGAAGGCGTTGCCATTATTGGTGAGCGTGATCGCGCCGCCGGTCGAGGTGACATCGAACGCATTGGCGGTGATCGCCCCGCTCTGTCCGATATTGCCCGCCGAGGTGAGCGTGAAGGTTCCGCCGACGCCGGCCGAGGCGACGGTCACGGCGGAGGAGTCATATATATCCGCGCCGTTGGCGCCGCTGGTCGAGACGGTAAGCGTGTTGAAGGCGTTGCCGGCGTTGTCGAGCGTGATGGCGCCGCCCGTCGAGGTCACATCCAGCGCATTGGCGACGATCACGCCGCTCTGGCCGATCGCATGGGCGGAGGTCAGCGTGAAGGTGCCGCCCACATGCGCCGATGCCACCGTCACGGCCGAGGAATCGTAGATGTCGGCATCGTAACTGCCGGTCGTGGACACGGTGAGTGCGTTGAAGGCGTTGCCGGTGTCGGTGAGCGTGATCGCGCCGCCGGTGGAGGAAACGACCAGCGCATCCGCGATGATGGGATCGTTCTGCGTGATGTCGCCGGCCGATGTGAGCGTGAAGGTGCCGCCGACCGTCGCGCCGTCCACATTGACGCTCGTGGAATCGTAGATGTCCGCGTCGTGGCTGCCCGTGGTCGAGACCTTGAGCGTGCCGAACGCGTTGTTCAGATGGTCGAGCGTGATGTCGCCGCCGGTCGAGGTCACGTCCAGCGTGCCGGCGACGATGTGGCCGCTCTGATCGATATCGCCTTCGGACGTCAGCGTGAACGTCCCGCCCACATCGGCCTGCGCCACGGTCACCGCCGAGGAATCGTAAATGTCGGCATCATCGCTTCCGCCTGTCGAGACGGTGAGCGTGTTGAACGCATTGTCCGTGTCGTCGAGCGTGATCTTGCCGCCGGTGGAGGAGACATCGAGGGCATCGGCCGTGATCGCGCCGCTCTGGCCGATATCGCCGGCCGAGCCGAGCGTGAACGTGCCGCCGACATCGGCGAGCACGACGGTGACGGAAGAGGAATCGTAAATATCGGCGTCCTTGCCCGTGCTGGTTGAGACCGTCAGCGAGTCGAAGGCGTTGTCCGTATCGTCCAGCGTGATCTTGCCGCCGGTCGAGGTCACATCGAACGAATCGGCCGTGATCTCGCCCGTCTGATCGATATCGCCCGCGGAGGTCAGCTTGAACGCGCCCCCGACATTGGCGAGCGCCACGGTCACCGCGAGCGAATCGTAGATCGTCGCGTCATAGCTGGCGGTGGTCGAGACGCTGAGCGTGTGGAAGGCGTTGTCGGTGTCTTCGAGCGTGATCGCGCCGCCCGTGGACGACACGTTCAGTGCGTGGGCCGCGATCGCGTCGCTCTGGCCGATGGCGCCTTCCGAGGTCAGCTTGAACGTGCCGCCCACATCGGCCGAGGCGACCGTGACGGCAAATTTGTCGTAGACGGTTGCGTCATAGCTGGCGGTAGTCGAAACCGTCAGCGTGTTGAATTCATTGCCGGTATCGTCGAGCGTGATCGCACCGCCCGTGGAGGAAACGTCGAGCGCGTCGGCGACGATCGGATCGTTCTGGCCGATATCGCCTTCCGAGGTCAGAGTGAAAGTGCCGCCGACCGTCGCGCCGTCCACGGTCACGCTCGAGGAATCGTAGATGTCCGCGTCGTAGCTCGCCGTGGTCGAGACGCGCAGCGTGTCGAAGGCGTTGTCCGTATCGTCGAGCGTGATCGCGCCGCCGGTCGAGGTGACGTCCAGCGTGCCGGCGGCGATGGCATCGCTCTGGTCGATGTCGCCGGTGGATTTGAGCGTGAAGGTGCCGCCGACATCGGCGCCCGCCACGGTCACGGCCGTCGAGTCATATATATCGGCATCGTCGCTGCCGGTCGTGCTGGCGGAGAGCGTGGCGAAGGCATTGCCCGTGTCGGTCAGCGTGATCGCCCCGCCATCGGTCGAGACATAGAGCGCGCTCGACGCGATGGGCTTGGTCTGCGTGATCGCGCCGCCCGCCGAAAGATGGAACGCGCCGCCATCGAGATCGACGCCGGTCGTGCCCACGCCGATGGAAAGCGCGTCATCGGGCGAAGAGGCGAACACGTCGCCGCCGCCCGTCGTGATGGCGAAATCGTTCAGCCACAGCCTGAGCGGCGCAAGCTGGCTGCCCACGTCGCCGGTGCCGGTGACGGCGATCAGCGCGGTGTCGCCCGCGATCGCGTTGTAGGCGTTGACGGAAAGTGCCGCCGCCGAAATCGTGACATCGCCGCTGCCGGGCGCAAGGCTCGCGCCGTTGCCGATCTCGGCCACGTCCGACGCCGACGTGCCGTTGAGCGTGACCGTGTTCTTGGCATATACCGCGATATCGCCGCCGCTGCCGTGATAGCCGAGTTGCGCCAGCCCATTGTCGGCTTCGACCGTGAGATTGCCGGTGAAGATGGACACCAATCCGCCCGCGCCGCCGCCGACGGAAACATCGCCCGTGGCGCTGGAGCTTCCGATGGTCAACGTTGCGCCGCCGGCGCCATAGGCGGTCGGGTGGGCGGCGAAGAGCGTGGCCATGTCGCCGGCCGATCCTTGCGTCGCGGTCACGACCTGATCGGGCGTCACCACGGCCGAATCCCAGCCGGTCACGATGTTGATCGGGCCGGTGCCGGCGTTTCCGAAGGATTCGGAGATCTTCAATCCGTTTGCCGTCAGGATGCTGAGAGCGTGCGGGCTGTCGAATTCGCCGGTGCGATCGATTTTCAGATCTTTGCCCGTGGCGCTGAAGGCAAATGTGACGTTGCCGCCCGCGCCGGCGATGTAGTTGCCGCCGGAATCGTCGCCGAGATCGCCGAAGATGATCGGGCTGAGATCGGTATTGTCGTCCTCGCTGCCGGCGACGACGCTCACATCGCCGGTCTCGATGGAGCCCGGATCGAAGGTCAGGTTGCCGATCCAGACCACGCCGACGCCATCGGTATAAAGCTGCAACTCGCCACCCCCGCGCACGTCGATATTGCCCGTGACGGCGCCCTGATCGCTGGTCGCGCCGTTGCCGATCAGCGCGCCGTTGCCGTCGAAGGCGTTGAGCGTGACGTTGTTCGATGCATAGACTTTGATCGCGCCGCCGCCGACCCCGGAATAACCGATCTGGGAATTGTCGTAATCGGCGAGCACTTCGATGTCGTAGCCGGTGACGGTCGTAGCTCCGCTCGCGCCGCCGACATAAACGTCTGAGTCGTACACGGTTCCTTCGAAGGCATCGTCGGGATTGCGCGGATCGGCGTTGTAGTCCGCGCCGACGAGCACCGAACCCTGGTTGTTGCCGTAGACGCCGGCATCGGTGAAGTGCGCAGGATCCGTCGTCGTGCCGTCCCAGCCCGCCACGATGTTGATCGCGCCCGTTCCATTGTTCTGGATGGAATTGGGGACGTAGATGTCGGAGGTCGACAGGATGTTCAGCGCGTGCGGGCTGTCATAGGACGCGAACGAGTCCGTCAGCCAAACCAGGCCGTCCGGCGTGTCGGTGAGGCCGAAGGTGATGTCGCCGCCCGCGCCGCTGATATAATTGCCGGACGTGTCGTCGCCGATATCGGCCAGCAGGATCGCCGCGAGGTCGGCGCCGGTCTCATTTTCCGATCCCGCGATGATGCTGACATCGCCCGTTTCGGGATTGCCGGTATTTCCGATCCAGAGCGAGCTGGTGCCGTCGGCATAGAGATCGAGCTCGCCGTCCGCCTCGATACCGATATCGCCGCTGGAAATGCCCTGGCTCGCGCCCACGCCGAACGCGATATTGCCGATCTGCGTGGAGTTGATGCCGCCCTCGGCGGTGACGCTGATATCGCCGCCCGCCGACAGGCTGAGCGCGCCGTTCACCGAGGCGCCTTCGGCGTAGTCGCCGATCTGGGTGAAGGCGAACTGGCCTTCGGAATCGGTGACGATGTCGCCGCCGGCCGTGAGCGTCACCGCGGCGTTCACGTTGCCGTTTGAGCCATAGGCGCTGTCGCCGATCCAGGCCTCGCTCGAAGTCTCACCGGACTCGGCGGCGACGGTGATCGTGCCGCCCGCCGTGACGCCGATATCGCCCGTAACGGTGAGGAGCGCATCGCCCCCTCCGCCGACATTGCCGATATAGGAGGTTCCGTCCGTCTCGCTGGTGCCGCTTTCGACGTCGACGTCGCCGCCGGCGTTGATCGTGATGTTGCCGCCCACATTGGCGGCGACATTGCTCGCGCCGTTGCCGATGACGGCGCTGAAGCTGTTTTCCGACCAGACATCGACATCGTTCACGGCCGCGATGTTGATGGCGCCCGTGCCGGCGCCGAGATATCCGATCTGCGAATTGCCGAAATAGCCCAGCGACGCGACATCGTAGCCGGCCACCGTCGTCGTACCGCCTGCGCTGCCGAGCGCCACGGGGCCGGCGCGGCCCTGGCTGACCGCGGTTGCGTAGCTGTCCGTGGGCTGGAGTTTGTAATCGGAGGTCACATAGACCGAGCCGCTATTGTTGCCGTAGACGCCCGCATTGCGGAACATCGTCGGATCGAACGTGGTGCCGTCCCAGCCGCCCACCACGTTGATGTTGCCCATGCCGCTGTTCTGGATGTTGGCCGCGACATAGATATTTTTGCTCGCGAGCAGATTGAGCGTGTTGGCGCTCGAATAGGTGATCGGGTCATAGACATACATATTGGCGGAGGTCGACTCGGTCACATCCGTCGTCGCGAGATTGCTGATGATCGTCGCCGGAGAGACATTGCCGCCGCTGTTGCGGATGGTGAAATCGGCAACGGGATCGATGAGCCAGTCGCCGGTCAGCCCCGCCGGCGCGCTCGTATCGACATGGGCGCCGTCGGCGATCGTCAGATTTCCGCCCGACGTTTCGACGAGGCCGCCATTGCCTTTGCCCGCGCCGCGCGCGCTCGCGCTGCCGGCGAAATCGGTCGATTGATCGGACCACACCGCGATCGTGCCGCCATTGCCGTTGCCGGTGGCATCGGCGCTGAGCGTGGCCTTGCCGACGCTGGTCGTTTGCGCGTTCGGCGTGGGACCCTTGCCGTGCAGATCGCCGCCGACGGAGATCGAGCCGCCGCCCGCATCGCCCGAAGCGTCGATCTTGGCGCCGTCGGCGAGCGCCACGGTCTTGCCCGTGACGGAAACCGAGCCGCCGGTCTCGCCCGCATTCGTGCCCGCCGCACTCAGCGTGCCCGACACATCGGCCTCGCCGTTTCCGGCGTCGAGAACGATGGTGCCGTTGTCGTCGTGAACGGAATTGGCTTCCACGATGCCGGTCGAGTTGATGACGCTGTCGGCCACGCTTTCGGCGGCGCGCACCGTCATCAGCACATGGCCGCCATTGGCGGAGATCGTGCCGGAATTGGTGACGCTGAGCTTGTCGGGCGTGCCCTCTTTCGACGCCGGCGCGGGCATCTGGAAGCGGATCAGATTGTCGCCCTGGAAATCGACCGTGAAGCTTTGCGTGCCCGCGAGCGTCACGGTGCCGAGATCGGCTTCGATCAGCCCGCCGTTCTGCACCACGGGACCGGCCAGCACGACGTTGCCGCCGCTTGCGGCCTGGATCGTGCCTTCATTGTCGATCACGGCGTTGGGATTTCCCGCTTTCGAGAAATCGTAATTGCCGTTCATGAAATCGGAATCGTCGATGTCGGCGGTGGTGGCGATCAGCGAGCCGACATTGATCTGGCTTCCCTTGCCGAAGAGGATGCCGTTGGCGTTGATGATCCACACATTGCCGTTGGCGGTGAGCGCGCCTTCGATGTCGGACATGCTGGGGCCGATCACGCGATTGAGCGCGATGGCCTGCGCGTCCGGCTGATTGAACTGCACCGATGCGCCGCTCGGAATCGAGAAGCTCTGCCAGTTGATGACCGCCTTCTCCGTCATCTGGTCGATGATTGTGGTGTCGATCGTGGGATTGGAGATCGTGGCCTGGCCGGCCGTCACATGTCCCCCCGTGGGACCGCCCGCCAGCGTCGAGCCGTCCGCGAATGGGACCATGAGGGCAGCCAGTGCCGTCGCGGCACAAAGATGCCGCGCGGCGCGGGAACGCGCCGATCTCCGCCCGGCCGGGGCCTCAGAAGCGTATCGCCGCATCGACAAGCACCTTCGTGGTCTTGCTGCCGCCGTCGCTTCCGGGCACCGCACGCAAGGTGCGGGCCACTTCGAGGCCGGCCGTGATGTTGTAGTCGAACCAGAACCGCACGCCGCCGCCGGTCGAGGCGATGGTCTCGTTCAGGAGCGTGGGATCGAACGAAGCGCCGTGATTGATGTAGGTCGTCGCGGCGGTGTCGTAGAAGACATAGGGCTCGAGGGCCGTCAGCGGCTTCATGTTGTCGAACCTTCTGTCATAGCGCAGCTCCGCCGAGCCCCCGATGCCGCGGTCGCCCGTGATCGCGCCCGGATCGTAGCCGCGCCCGATCTGCTTGCCGCCGAAGGTGACCTGTTCGCCGAGGATCAGCGGCGAGAAACCGTACTGGCCCTGCATGCCGAACATCGCGCTGAAGCCTTTGCCCAGCGGTTCGAGGAAGCGCACATTGGCGACCACTTTCGTGAAATCGGTTCTGGCGCCTTTGCGCGACAATTCGGGCGAGAAGTCGGGCGTGGCGCCGAACACGCGGATGCCTTGCGCCAGATCGACGACGCCCGCGATGCTTCCGTGCAGAAAATCGCTCGAGAGGAAATCCGCCGCCAGATCCAGCACGCGCCAATGATCGTGGCTGATGCCGGTTCCGAGAATATCGACCTTTGCGCCCTGCACGGTGAACCCGCCGTCGAGGATCAGCGTCTGGGCGCGGCTGCGGATGAGCGGATAGGTCAGGCGCGGCCCCGCCGCGTAGGAATCGGTGCGCACGTTGAAGGCGCTGAGCGTGGAGCCCGGCTCGCCGTGGCTCAACACGCCGATGAGCGATCCGGTGAGCCCGCTGCCGCCGATCGGCTCGCGATAGCGCAATTGCCCGCCGAGCTGTTCTTCGGAATGCGGCGATCCCGTCACGGTCAGGCCGAGCTGGTCGGCACTGTCGAAGAGGCCGTTGACGGCCGCCGCGCCGGTGATCGTCCAGATGCCGGAGAAATTCGAGCCGCGATTGTCGACCGTGACGCTGCCTTCGTATCTGGGACGGGTGACCGTCACGATCAGATCGGATGCGCCCGGCGTGCTCGCCGAAGGCTTCAATATGCCCGTCGCGGTGACGCCGGGAATGTCGTTGATCAGAAGCAATCCGCGTTCGATCGGATCGAGCTGCAAGGGCCGGCTCTGTTCGGCCGGCACGAGATAGGATTCGATGCGCGCCTGCAGCGAAGGGCTCGCGCCTTCCACCGACGTCGCCGCGATATATCCCTCCACCACCTTGATCGTGAACACGCCGTCGCTCACGCGCTGGGGCGGCACATAGGCGCGCACCAGCGGATAGCCCGCGCTGCGATAGGCGTTCTCGATCGCGTCGGCCACGTCGTAGATCTTGGAGAGCGTGATCTCCTTGCCGATGAGATCCTGATAGAGCGGCTTGAAGCTGTCGGCGGGCAGGACCTTTGCGCCCTCCACGCGGATATCGGCGAGCTTGAAATGGATCGCATCCACATCGCGCGGCACGGGCGAGCGGTGCGGCGCTTCGATGCGGAAATTGTATTCGAGTTGCGGCTGCGGGGGCTCCGGCAATGGCCGGTCGTGTCCGGGCTGCGCGCTTCCCGGAAGAACAGGCGGCGCAGCGAAGGCCGGCTCGCATGGCAACGCACCCGTCGAGAGGACGCCGGCCCAAAGGGCGGCAATCCGCAACAGGCTCACTGCCCACGGTGCGCGCCGAGGACCCACCAGTCCCAACATCCCCATTTTTCAAGCTATTTTCGGGTATTCCACAGCCCTGTTCAAGGCTGGTACAGAATTTCGGTGCCTATGGTTGATGGGCGAACCCGGCTCAATGCGCCAGTTCCCGGCGGATATGCTCCAAAAGCCGGAGTTCCGCGGGGTCCGTCCGGCCGTCGGCCCGGATTACCTGCTCGGCCGTATCGACGAAGGCCTTGGCATTGCCGGGGTTTTCCTGCTCCAGCCGCTTGAGCGCGGGGTCGAGCTGGGAGAGCGCCGGCCGGGACTGGCGCAGATAGTCCTCCAGCATGGCGCGTTCCCCGGGATTCAGCCCGGCGAAGCTGGCGCAATGTTCAAGAATGACCTTGCGTTCCGCATCCGCGAAGTCGCCGTCCGCGCGGGCGATGAGCGCGAGCGGGATGAGGTGATGGGCGACGCGCTCGCGCAAATCCTGGAATTCGGGCGGAAAATTCTCTTCCTGCGGCGCGGGCGGGCCCGGCTCGGCGGCGGCGTTGCGCATTCGCACCAGTTGCTCGAAATGTCCGACAAGAACGCCCAGCGCCATGTCCCCGGCCTTTCGCGAATGACGGCGGACTTTAGTGAGACTTGCGTGACAGCTTGATGAAAGCCCGCGGCCTTCTAGGTCGCGTGGAAGACCTGCAGGCCGCCCATCCAGATCATCCTGAGCGCAACATAGAACACGATCAGAACGCCCGCATAGCTGACCCAGGGATAGCGCTGCAGCAATTTGGCGATCTGGGCCGCGGCGATTCCCATGAGGGCGACAGACAGGACGAGCCCCGCCACCAGCACCCAGACGTGATTGAGCGAAGCGCCCGCCACCGCCAGAACATTGTCGAGCGACATCGAAAGATCGGCCGCGATGATCTGCAGGATCGCCCGCCGCTTGGCGCCGCCATTCGCATGGGCCGCGCCGTTGACGGTGCCGTCGCCTTCGGCCGCCTGCGCCACGACTTCGGCGCCTTCCTTCTGCTGTCTGTGCTGCGCGAGATCGCGATAGAAACGCCAGCCCACCCAAAGCAGCAGCACGCCGCCGGCGAGCGTGAGCCCGATGATCTTCAAGATGCTGGCGGCGCCGGTCGCCAGCGCCACGCGCAAGAGCACCGATGCGGCCAGTCCCCAGAAGACGACGGGCCCGCGATCGGCCTTGCGCACGCGCGAAGCGGCCATGCCGATAATGACGGCGTTATCGCCCGCCATCACCACGTCGATCACCACAACCTGCAGGAACGCGCTCAACGCGGCATGATCGAAAACAGGCAAGCCGAACCTCTCTTCTGGCCGGGCCGGAACGCGACCCGCCACTTGTCAGATAAGCAATCGATCGGCGCCGGTTCAATGTGGCGCGGTCACACCGGCTCTCTTGGGAAGGTATGGCGGGGCGGCGGCCGAACGGCGGCCTGCCGGGTCAGGGCGAAATCTTGTTCCATTCGGCGTCGTCGGCTTCATCGACCATGATGAAGACGTAGCAATAGCCGAGCTTGTAATGGAACATGCGGCTGGTGACCTTGCCCTTGATGGGCACATGGCGGAAATCGTTTTCGCCGGGCAGATCGACATAATCGCCCACATTCGGGATCAGCGTGAATTGCGTCTCGTCGACCTCGACATCCACGGCCTGCTGCATGGTCGTGTTGTCGACAGCCTTGGCCGCGCCCTTGGCGCGGAAGCGGTAATCGATGCCGTATTTCATGAGCCAACCCTGTCTGACACTGCTGGGCACATCTCTAATTGGAAAGCAGGCCGTGGTCCAGCGCAGCGCGGGGGCTGCAACGCCCTTGTGATTGGGCTGGCGGAGCCGGAGGGATTCGAACCCTCGATACGGCTTTTCAACCGTATAACGGTTTAGCAAACCGCCGCCTTCAGCCTCTCGGCCACAGCTCCGTGTCCGGTCCTTCTGCCCCAGAACGGGCGCCCTCTCAAGGGCGCCGGGCGAAAGCAAACCGGGCATGGCGCGCTCCAAGCCGAATGTCCCGATTTGATATATACTTGCCGAAAATTTCTCTCGACCGCATGAATATAGCAATTTTCCGTCTGATATTTTACTAATATTTTCAAATGGCTCCGGCACCACTTGCAACGCCCCATCCCCTGGCGCAGCATCCTCTGCGTCCCGCGGCGAAAGACCGGGTCTCACCACAGAGACGACAGGCGGCGCGGGCGCCACAGATGAGGCCGAAAGGTCCGGACGGAGGCGACGCATGCAAGTCAAACACATCCTGCGCGAGAAAGGCCGCGAGGTTGTCACCATCGCGGCGGACGCAACGCTTTCGGAGGCCGCCCGCCTGCTTGCGCGCAAGCGCATCGGCGCCGCGATCGTGCGCGACGCCGACGGCTCGATCGCGGGCATCCTGTCGGAGCGCGACATCGTGCGCGCCGTCGCCGATGCGAGCGTGAATGCGCTCGCCGAAACCGTGTCGCGGCGCATGACGCGCGCGGTAACGACCTGCGTCGAGAGCGACACCATCGAGGAGCTGATGGAGCTGATGACGCGCCGGCGTTTCCGCCATGTGCCCGTGGTGGAGAACGAGCGGCTCGTCGGCATCGTCTCCATCGGCGACGTGGTCAAGACGCGCATTGCCGAAACGGTGCGCGAGGCCGAGAACCTTCGCGAATATATCGCCGCCGCCGGCTGATTATTTCAGCGCCTTCTTTGCGAAGGCGCGGAAGCCTTTGGCGAAGCGCTCCGGATTTTCCAGGAAGGCGGAATGGCCGCCGCGGAAAAGTGTGATCCTGCGGTTCGGGAATCTGCGCGCCGCCGCGCGGCAAAGCATCCAGGGGATCACGCGGTCGCCGCGCGCCCATGCGATCCAGACCGGGCATGTGATCGTGGGAACGAGACGGCGGATGTCGGCCTCGGGTTCGGCGAAACTTTCCCACGCCTGCCGCAAAAGCTGTGCCATTTCCATTCCCGCCGCGACGATGCGTTCGCGCTGGGCGCGCGCGGCACGACGCGGCAAGACGATACGCCGGTAATAGAAACGATAGGCGCGGGGAAACCATTGCTTCCCCTGTTCGCCGGCCCGGAAAAACGCGACCATGCGCCCGATGAAGAATTTCGCGAAACCGTTGAGTTTTACGAGCCCGCCCGAGTCGCACAGAACGAGCGCAGCAACACGTTCCGGTTTTGCCGCCGCGGCAATGATCGATGCCGCCCCGCCGATCGAATTGCCGATGAGGATGGCGCGCTCGATTTTCAGGGCGTCGAGTGCAGCGATCACGATATCGGCGTAATGGGCGGCGCCCGGCGGCGTGCCGTCCGGCGGCGATGATCCCTGGCCCGGCCAATCGACGGCGACGATCTCATATTCATTGCCCGCGAGATTGGCGAGCATCTCGAAATCGCGCGCGCCATGGCCGATGGCATGAAGGCAGACGACGGGAAAACCGCGCCCCCGACGCATCACCGCGAGCCTCGCGCCCGCCGCATCGATCCATGTGAGAGGCGCTTGCGCGCCGCACGCCTCTCGAAAATTCGTGACCGTCATCGCGTTCATCCGTGGCGTTCCGTGCCCGTTAGTGATATTCATATCACATGAGGCCGGAACGCCGCAAGCCGCAATCCCGCAAGCGGGACGAAACGCGCAAGCGCCTGCTCGATGCCGCCGAAACGGCCTTCAATTTTCTGGGCTTCGACGGCACCGATACAAACCGCATCGCGCGCGCGGCCGGTTTCGCGCCGCAGACCTTCTATCGTCACTTCGAGGACAAGACCGATATTTTCCTCGCCGTCTATGACCGCTGGTGGCGCGATGAGGGCACAGCCGTCGCCAAGACGATCGCCGCGGGCGGGCGCGCCGAAGACATCGCACGCGTCGTGATACGTTTCCACGCGCGCTGGCGCGTCTTCCGCCGCAGCTTGCGTCATCTTGCGGTGAGCGACGCGCGCGTTCGTGTCGCGCGTGCCTCGGCGCGTCTCGAGCAGTTGCAGGCGTTGAAGCGCATTCCGGGCGCCAAGCATCGCAGCGATGCGGAACTTTCCGCGGCACTTCTTTCGCTCGAACGTTTATGCGATGCCGCGGCCGAGCGCGAGTTCACGGATCTGGGCATTTCTGTGGCAGATACTCATAAGATGATCGCTGCCGCCGTGCGCGTGACGCACGGCGCGCGTTCACGAAAGAGCGCGCAACGGAACCGGCACTAAGCCGCAATCGTTGTCTCAGCGCCCGAAGAGACGATCCATCCCTCCGGAGCGGAATCGTAAGCAAGGAGAACGCACCATGATTTGCAAACGCATAATGCTCGGCGCAACGATGCTCGCGGCGATTGGCCTTGCCGCGCCGGCATTTGCGGCCGGAAATGCAAGCCCGGCGCAACAGCCCGGCATGGCCGGGACGGCCGGGAACACCGCCACGCCCGGCACCATGCCTTCCGACACTTCGCCTTCGATGAAGCCCGCCAAGGCCTCGACCGTGCCGCTCTCGACCTTGAGCGACGCCAAATCGAAGATCATCTCCGCGTCCGTGGAAGATTCCTCGGGCGCCCAGGTGGGAACGGTGAAGAGCGTGAAAACATCGACAAGCGGCAAGACCTCCGAAGTCGACGTGACGCTTTCGGGCGCCACCGACAATGGCAAGGTCGTGCGCATCAAGGCGAGCAAGCTGCGCTATGAAGAAAGCGGCAATCTGCTCACCACCACGCTCAGCAAGTCCGAAATCGACAAGCTGCCCATCGAATCGTCGTCCACACCGTCGGCGATGTAAGGCGCAACGGCGCAAAGGCGGCGGAAGCCCATATGCGGGTTCCGCCGCTTCGCGCTTGCGCGCGGGGCCACCGATCCCCCAACCAACATTTTGGGCGCCGGCGTTCCGTAAACGGAATATCTGCGCCAAACGTCGAAGGTGTCGCGGCGCCTGAACCCGGGCGCGGCATGTTCGTTTTCTTTTCGGGCGGCGCGGAAATCGCGCCGTCGAAACAAGGAGACGTATGATGACCAGCAAACTGCTCTTGGGGGGCATCGCGGTCCTGGCGCTTTGCGGCGCGGCCGCAAGCCCTGCGTCCGCGCAGGACTGGAATTATGATCATCCGTACACGGATTACGACGGCTATTCGCACACGATGGCGCTGTCGCAGATGTCCGATGCGGCCGATCGTATCGACAACATCGCGGTCGAAGTGCCGTCGGGCGACTATGCCGGCGAAGTGCGCTCGGTGCGCACCAACTTCATCGGCGAGCCCACGCGCGTCGGCATCCGGCTGCGCGACAATCGCTGGGTTTGGGTCGATGCGATCGACATGCGCTACGATCCGGCGCATCGCGTGCTGCGCTCGAGCCTCAGCCTCGGCCAGCTCGAGGATATGAGCATCTGAGAATGCCGGGCGGGAAGGCCGGTTCGGCCGGTCTTCCCGCCCATGCCGGGCCTTAGTTGGAACGGCCAATTTTCGCTCTACATATAGTGTAAGCCCGGCCGCGGAATTTGGCGGTCCCGCCGGGGTGCGGCCAATCCACAGGGGGCCGAAAAAATCAGCGATTTCGGCACGTTTACCGTTTGACAGGCCGGAATCCCGCGCCTATATACCCCGCCCACGCCGCCCGCCGGGCCAGCCTTGCGGGCGGTGTTTCGTCTCTGGCAGAATGAAATTTCGCGCCTTTGGCGGCTCTTTGACATTGTGATTCGAGGAAGGGGAACGTGGGCGGCGGCTCGTACGCCATGCCCGTGGGGTCATACCCATGGGTTAATGAATCGAGCTTTCCGAACGCTCGCGTTTCTCAAGCAAGAAGTGACATGTTGTTTGTACCTTCGAGGAGAAATCCTCGAAGTTTCCAAACTCCGTCATGTCAAATTTTGCGAACAACGTGAGCGTTTCGCGACCAGCTCAGGATCATAACTTGAGAGTTTGATCCTGGCTCAGAACGAACGCTGGCGGCAGGCTTAACACATGCAAG
>Ga0335085_10002301_pt1 | contig 36160 bp, 35 predicted proteins | sample Lox_Sample_45_FD_206712 | JGI IMG/M metagenome (GOLD analysis project Ga0335085, IMG submission 206712) | Soil microbial communities from Loxahatchee National Wildlife Refuge, Florida, United States - Lox_Sample_4.5 | ecosystem: Environmental > Terrestrial > Soil > Wetlands | place: USA... | reverse complement strand
CCCCGGAATGCTGGCCAGCACGGCTCCTCTGGGGCTCTCTGCCGGAATGCGAGCGAAATCTCGCGGCAAGGCGGATGCCGCGACGAATGTCCAGGGGCCTTCGAATGAAGCGGCGCTGAACCACCTGCCAGACAACAGTATGTAGTACCGCTGATCCGGCAATCTCATGAACATATCACTGTCGGTATTCTTCACATAGAGTAGCTGGGTCCCTTCGATCGGGGAAAACTGCGCTTCCCCATTGAGCTGGATCAATTCCGCTGGCTCCGTACTCACGATGACTTCGGAGGGAGATTTGCTGAAGCTAGGGGCGATTCCCTCAGCATTTTCGTTTTCAGGATTAGCTTCCATTCCGAGCACTCTCGCCAGCGATGCTGGTGGATTGGCGGCCTTAGTCCAGCTTCCCTGAAGGCTGGAAGAGGTCATCCAATAGCCATCTCCTTGCAAGAAATAGCTGCCCGTGTCGGTTTCCAATACGAGAACCGCGGGAGTATTGATCACTCGCATCAAGTTTGTATCCTGGATCTTCTGGAGCCGAGGCTGGCCGTCAATTACGATCAGAACGGTGGGATTCTGTCGGACATAAATCGGAGGAGGAACAGTGCTGAGGCCCTCGCCCCTGGCCTTTTCCTCGGTTTGCGTGATCGCGAGGTCCGCGAGCAACCGATCAAGCGCGATGGTCATGTTCCACTGCGTCAGCGCCTGCGTTGTTTTTGCCACATAAGAGGACTCTTGCGTAGCGGCAGATGGAAAGAATGCTTTCGTAACATCAATGTCATAGAGGGTCACGAGGCGTTGGTCTTGGTCCACAGTCGTTCGGGCTGAGAGCCACACTACTCCGTAGACTGGGTGTCCTCCGGCCCGTTCGGAGACTACGACGGCCGCGCGTCCCTCCAATTTTCCGCCTTCCCACTTGTCCACTTGCGGCTGGTAGATTTGGATCTGCTCATTATTGGATTGGACCATGCGCGGCCAGCCAATGTCGGTCTGCTGTGCCATGGCCGACACTGACATCCCCAGAAGGCAAGATCCGAGGATCGCCCTGTGAATTCGGTTCGCGCACCGTAACATTTGTTTCACAAGTCGAACTTGCATGTGCCCTCTACGTTTACTTCCGCTTTGTTTCCCCACGCTCAAGAAGGTGACACGTGGTTCCACAATTAAATGTGTGACTCATCACTTCTCTGAGTGACTTGCGTCACAGATGGATTTTCTTTCCGAAGTTAGCTTTTAACCGTGAAGATACGAGGTGGTGTATGGGTGCGAAACCGGATCGGCTCCATGCAGAGCCGATCCCAATGGGGCCCAGTTTAATAAGACTGCCACGCTCCCCAAGAACTCATCGGCCCAAATGGATCAAGTGGGCAGGGGTGATTGCTGTCGCCGCATTGCTCGCGACGGGCGCGATGCTCTGGCGGGCGCACCTGCAAAGCGCGATTACTTATGAAACGGTTCTAGTCGAACAAGGTTCCATACAGGCAAAAGTCACGGCGACGGGCAATCTCAACGCCGTTGTGGATGTGCTCGTGAGTAGCCAAGTCTCGGGGAATATCAAGGCGCTTTATGCGGATTGGAATAGCAAGGTCAAAAAAGGCGAGCTTGTTGCCCTGATAGACCCTGAGATTTTTCAAGCCCAAGTCGATCAAACCACCGCGACGTATCGCTCCGCGCACTCTGCTTCGATTACAGCGCAAGCGCAGCTTGAGAAATCTAGGTCTGACTTGAGCGCAGCGAACGCGAGCGAAAAAAACACCGAGGCGATATTGGTGAAGGACCAGGCCAACGCAGTAAATGCCAAAGCACAGTTCGCCAGGGTGGAGGCTCTGGTCCGCGAAGAAGTCATGGACCAGCAGGATTACGACTCAGCGAAGGCTGCAACCGACGCGTCACAGGCCCAGGTTGCAGCGGACCAGGCGCAAATCGATGCGGCGAAGCAGAACATCCAATCTGCGCAGGCACAAGTTGTAGTAGCCGAGAATCAATTGGCGTCTGCTCAGGCACAGGAGCGGCAGGCCGAAGCAACGCTCCGGCAGGCCAAAATTAATCTGGACCACACACGAATCATGGCACCGGTCGACGGTACCGTCGTCGCTCGCCGTATGGATGTCGGACAAACGGTGGCATCAACGCTTAATCCGCCGACAATTTTTGAGATCGCCCAAGATCTGACCAAGATGCAAGTGGACACGAATGTGGACCAATCAGACGTAGGTAATGTTGCTAAAGGGCAGAAGGCTACATTCATCGTGGATTCTTACCCTGGCATTACTTTCCGTGGAGTGGTTGCCGACATTCGGAAAGCTCCTATCGTCACGCAGAACGTGGTCACATACGACGTGGTGATTACGGTCGATAATTCCGATCTCAAATTATTCCCGGGAATGACGGCCAATGTCACGATTTTGACTAACAAGGTGGACGACACCCTCAAGGTGCCAAACTCTGTGCTGCGCTTCCGACCTTCTGCTCCCGTGCTGAAGCAGACCGGGCTGCCGGCGATTCAACCAGATAAGCAGCAGGTTTATGTTCTTGAGAGAGGAAAGATTAAAGCCGTCCCTGTCAAGTTCGGCCTCTCCGATGGCAAGTACACTGCGGTTAGCTCGGACCAGCTCCAAACCGGAGCACAGGTCGTGGTGAGGGCGACGATGACTGGGAGCACGTCCGGCAGTTCACCGGTCACATCAGCGCCCACGGGTCCTAGGATGTGAGAAGCAAGATGCCCGTACTCATTGAAACCGATCGCCTCACGAAGACCTACAGACTTGGCGAAGTGACGGTGGATGCTTTGCAGGTTGTGACGCTTACGATTGACCGGGGCTCGTTTGTAGCCATCATGGGGGCATCGGGTTCGGGCAAATCAACGCTCATGAATCTTCTCGGATGTTTGGACCGGCCCACCTCAGGACGGTACCTGCTTGATGGAGTTGCGGTGGAAGGGCTCGATCGCGACCAGCTCGCCGAAATTCGGAACCAGAAGATTGGTTTCGTGTTTCAGAACTTCAACCTCCTGCCGCGTATGAGCGCTATGGAGAACGTACAACTGCCACTCATGTACACAAGTAACGTTGTGGAAGATGCCGACGAAAAGGCCAAGCACGTGCTTGCCTTGGTTGGCCTCGCGGGAAAAGAGCACAGCTTGCCAACTCAGCTCTCCGGGGGGGCAGCAGCAACAGATTGCCATCGCACGTGCCCTCGTCAACAACCCGGAAATTCTCCTCGCCGACGAACCCACGGGCCAGCTCGATTCACATACCAGCGCCGAGATCATGAAAATCTTTCAAGAGCTGAACCGGACTCATGGCATCACGATCATCGTGGTCACACATTCCGATGAAGTCGCCGCATTCGCGAGCAGAGTGATTACCTTCCGGGACGGGCGGATCGTTGACGACAGCAATGGACTGATTCCTCCTGCGGGCGTGCCAGATGCGCCACATTCTTATGCGCCTTCCGAGGTTTCCCGATGAAATATTTAATGTCCTCGGTACGTATTGCGTTCCGGGCGTTGGAAGTGAATAAGCTTCGCTCCGCGCTCACCATGCTCGGAATCGTTATAGGGGTCGCTGCGGTGATCGCAACCGCGGCGATCGGTTCCGGTGCAACGCAACGCATTCAGCAGCAGATCGCCAGCATTGGCAGCAATATTATCATTGTCCTCCCTGGAAGCCTGACAAGTTCCGGCATGCGCATGGGAACCGGCAACGCCGTGACATTGTCGGAAACAGATGCCAGGGAACTCCCAATGCAGTGCCCCGATATTGCGCTTGCCGTGCCCATTGTCCGGGGAGGATCACAAATCGTTTACGAAAACAATAACTGGGCCACCATCGTCTACGGCACTACGCCCGGTTATCTCGATGTACGGATGCTTTCCGTGGCCGAAGGCTCGGCGTTCTCCCAGCAAGACGTGGATTCGGCCAACAAAGTCGCATTGCTGGGCAAGACCGTGGTGACCAATCTCTTCGGAGACATCGATCCCGTCGGACAGTCCATTCGGATCAAGAATGTGCCCTTCACAGTTGCGGGCGTCCTCGAGCCGAAAGGCCAGTCGGCGACGGGACAAGATCAGGATGATGTGGTCCTGCTGCCGATTTCCACTGCAAAACGAAAAGTCATCGGCATCAAATCGGCGAATGCCGACGCGGTCGATTCGATTACGATGCAAGCGAAAAGCGGAAACCAAATTCAGGCAGCACAGGACGAAGCAAAGGCGCTTCTCCGGCAGCGTCACCATCTGGTGCCATCAGAAGACGACGATTTCTCGATCCGGAACATGGCAGAGATCTTCGCCGCGCAAGAGGCGTCTTCGCACATTATGTCCCTCATGCTGGCGGCCGTAGCTTCGGTTTCCCTGATTGTCGGCGGTATTGGCATCATGAACATCATGCTGGTTTCGGTTCGAGAGAGGACAAGAGAGATCGGACTTCGACAAGCCGTGGGAGCGAAGACTCGCGACATTCTTACGCAATTTCTAGTCGAAGCCGTGACGCTGTCGATTGCCGGCGGATGTGCCGGAATTATACTCGGGATCGCCGCGTCCGCCATCATCTCGCGCTTAGCGAACTGGAATACGGTCGTGAGCGTAGGCGCGGTCCTTCTGGCAGTGTTCTTCTCTGCCGTGGTGGGGATCAGTTTTGGATATTACCCTGCCCGGAAAGCTGCCTATCTCGACCCCATTGAAGCTTTGCGTTCCGAGTGACCTGAAATCGCATTTGTATCTTCCTACCGGCGTATACCCACAACCGTCCGATCCCACGCTTCGCTGCTGATCGTCTCAAGCATTTCCAAAGGAACTCTCTCACCTGGAAGAATTCAACTACCCCTGTTGGCGAAGCCGGGAGTCCGTTCCAGATCGCAGGGTCCGAGCCGATTCAGGCCAAAACCTGGGAATTACGTCTCTTGCCTGTCCTCTTCGTTTCTGTAGCCTTCAACGGACTGCACCCATCCACAACTCCACCTGCATGGAGGGCGGAAGCAACTCCCTAGGCATTGCGTTACCGCTCACCCGCTCCCGTCCTACCTAATCGGACCTCTTTGCGACTCGCCCGTTAAGAGGCGGACGCGGCCTTGGGCTTCACCGCAGATTTGATTTCAATGCGCCTAGGAAGCGCTGCCGCTGCGACGGGGGCACTGATCTCCAACACCCCATTGTTATACTCAGCAGCGATCTTTGCCGTATCCGTTCCCTCAGGTAATTCGAGCGTTCGTTCCAGTGTGCCATAACTGAACTCGCGACGCAGATAGTTGACATCTTTGCTCTCGCGGGTCATTTTGCGCTCCGCACTGATCGAAAGCACATTGCTCTGCACATTCAATTGCACATTTTGTGGATCCACCCCAGGCAGGGCAAGGCGAACATGGTAGCTCTTGCCTTCCTTATCCACCCAGGCTTCGATCGCAGGCACCTCAGGAGCCGGTGCTACTGACCGAGCAGCTGAGAAAGGTTGTTCACTGAGCAAACGGTTGAACATCTCATCGAATTCACGACGAAAGTCGAACAGGTCTCCGAAAACACTTCCACGCCTTGCTAGATTGTTCATAATTTTCCTCCTTGTTGTATCTGTAGAGATTACCGACGAAATTAAATGTGATCGCTCGTCCGCGAATGAGCAGATTTGCGGCCTTGCCAGGTACACGAAATCGGTATTGCTCATGCGGATAGCATCTGAGTGGGTGCCAACGCTGAAAATGATCTCTGGGTCATCTGCCAGCGCCTCATCCACGTACACGGGCAAGCCATAGAGTTCACCGAATGGCGGCACCGCGCCTGGCTCGCAATCCGGGAACAATCCGTAGCATTCCGACTCCGTCGCCAAGCGCACGTCACTGCCCACGATGGGAGCCAATTTGTTCAGATTGACGTGGTAGGAGGCCGGGAGCACGGCCAACAAAGTTTTCTCTCCGGTACGCAGAACGATTGTCTTGGCGACGTCTTTGCCGGGAACATGCATGACGGAGGCGGTACCCTGTGCAGTGTACGTAGGGACGTGGGAGATCTGCGAGTAAGATATTTTGGCCTGATCAAGATGCGATTTCAAGTGCGTGGGCATTGTCATATGCAACCTCCGGAAACCTCTTCGGGGCGGCGAAATACCGGGCACGGATTCTTTCCAATTCCTGATCCAGTACGTCGGCGAATTCACTCGACCGAAACGCTGGCGCCCCGAAGCATTTCTGGCCGCGATTCATGAGCGGCAGCCACCAGCATCCCTGTTCTACTGGGTAAGCATAAAAGACACTGCAATTTGTTCGGCCAAGCAGAGACATCATTTGGGTAGCCTGATGCACCGGGCTCGTACTAAGAATCAGGTGAAACTTATATTCATGGAATAGCACGACGGCTTCCTCAGCTGATGCGGCAAACCAACAGCGGCAACCACGCTGCCCCAGGTGCCACAAGAGATTGGAGGACCCTCTTGCGCATTCGCCCAGCAAGAGGACCCTGACAGCCTCTTGACTCATGGCGTCCTCCGATATAATGCACGATTCAGACTGCAGTTTGCGCTACTACACTTGCAGACCTTCGGGATTTCTTGAAAGCGATACTTTCGAAAATTAGAGGCAGCGACCGACCTCGAAGTGCTTCCGACCCTGACGGGCCGGTGCGTCGAAACACCCGGGCGCCTCGTTCACGCTTCGCGCCTGGCCGCTGCCTCGGAGCGAAGGACGGAAGCCTGCTCAATGGTCAAGTACTGGCCGCTTCTTTGTGGAAACTGGTCAGTTCGAATGTCTGTGCCTCTGGGATTCTTAAAACCCATTCGGCTCCATGGCATCTGTTCCACTTGCAGTCTCCATCCTTCAATAGCTTCTTTCTACTTTGTTCACTCCGGTAATGATGTGATCCAAATCACAATTCAGTGTGTTACGGGGTACAACGGTGAATGGCGCATTCTGTGATTATGTTTCGCCTTACATGACTTCGGCGCTAGCATGGGGATGCGGAAACAGCGTCTATGAGCTTTTGTTTCAGACTTTGCGACGGTGAAACTGATGAAAGGAAAGCAAACCGCGAGTCACATTGATTCCTTCTACCATCTTGCGCGAATCGGGCAGGAGGAACAACTCTGCCAGGGCACCGCATGTTTCGTGGCCCGGCAACTGAACCCGGATCGCTGGTCGTCTGCTGTATCCGGACAAGAGCGCGTGTATTGTCTGGGCAATTGTTTTGCGGCTCCGGCGTCGAGTAGAGATTTCGCGCGTCCGAAAATGAAAATCCTGTCTCGTGAGCCGATCGTTCTCGGTCCGATAATCGACGGTCCGATCTCTTCTCTTGCTGCATCTACCGCGAGAGGTGGCTACCGTGCGATCGAGAAAGCGCTAAGCCTGCCGCCAGCAGAACTGGTGAGCGCGGTCGAGGTTTCAGGACTCCGTGGGCGTGGTGGCGCAGGTTTTCCGACTGGAAAGAAGTGGCGTGCGGTTGCCGAACAGAAAGGTTCAGAAAAGTTTGTAGTTGCAAACGCCGACGAGGGAGATCCCGGAGCTTACATTGATCGCTTCCTGATTGAAGATGATCCGCATCGCTTGATTGAGGCGATGGCCATTGCGGGATATGCAGTCGGAGCGGCGAGAGGCTACATTTATTTAAGGAAGGAATATTTCCAAGCGCGCGTCGTTCTCGAGCAGGCCCTTGTCGACGCGCGCCGAGAAGGCTTCCTGGGAGAGCGGATCGCACATCGCGATTTTTCCTTTGATGTCGATCTGGTGGTCGGACAGGGCAGCTACATCTGTGGCGAAGAAACCGCGCTCCTCAATTCGATCGAAGGACGCAGACCAGAAGTCCGGTTGCGGCCACCGTATCCATCAGAGTTCGGCCTGTTCGGAAAGCCCACCCTAATCAACAACGTGGAAACGCTCGCCAATATTCCCTGGATCGTTCGCAACGGCGGCGAAGCATTCCGGCGCCTCGATTTCTCAAACAGCCATGGCAGCAAGGTTCTCTCGCTCAATTCCTTATTTCATACTCCCGGGCTTTACGAAGTCGACTTTGGCATCACCATCCGCCAGATCGTGGAGGATTTAGGCGGGGGCCTGAAGACCGGAACCCTAAAAGGCGTAATCATCGGCGGTCCGCTGGCGGGTATTATTCCACCGAATCTATTTGACACGCCTCTTGGCTTTGAGGAACTCGCCGGGATCGGCGCAAGCGTAGGGCACGGTGGCGTGGTCGCCTTCGACGAGCACACTTCGATTGCCGAACTAGTTCATCACGTCTTTGACTTTGGTGCATACGAATCCTGCGGCAAATGCACGCCGTGCCGGCTGGGAAGCCGGCGGATCGAGCGACAGTTTCGGCAGATCCTGGAGACTGGCCACGTTCCCACGTACGAAAAGGAAGAATGCGTTGAGATTGTGTCTGCTTTGGAGATGACGAGTCTCTGCGGGCTTGGAACGGGACTTGCCCAGTTTGTTCAAAGTGCATTTCGCCACTACGCCGAGGAATTGAAACCTTGCTTCAGCTAACGATCAACGGTCAGAAACACCAATTTCGCGAGGGCGTGTCGATTCTCCACGCCCTGCGCTCGCTCAAAATCGAGATTCCAGCGGTCTGCTACGACGAGAGGACGAAACCATATGGAGGCTGCCGTCTATGCGTTGTACGGGTGAACGGCGGAGCCCATCCCGTCATCGCCTGCGACACTCAAATTTCCGAGGGAATGACCATCGACACTCATACACCTGAGGTTGAGGAATGGCGACGATCGCTTCTTCGCCTTTTGGCTCAGCAGTATCCCGCTGATAGTTTGCACCAGTTCCCTGGGAAAGAGTTCCACCGACTCATCCAGGCCTATGGTCTTGAAGAAGAATGCTTGGGCCGCATCTCGCCCGAACTTGTTGACGAATCGAATCCCTACATTCGTGTGGACATGTCTCAGTGCATTTCCTGTTACCGCTGCGTGCGCATCTGCGACGAGGTTCAGGGACAATTTGTCTGGCAGATCTGGAATCGCGGCGACGCCACGAGGATTCGCCCTGATTCAGGAACCACTTTGCGAGAAAGTTCCTGTGTGAGCTGCGGCGCCTGTGTGGATACATGCCCCACGGGGGCGCTGGAGGACAAGAGCATCCTATCCCTGGGGACTGCGACCAACTGGACGAGAACTACCTGCCCCTACTGCGGGACCGGGTGTGAAATGAACGTAGGCACGCGCGACGGTCGGATTGTCGTTGTCAAGCCCGTGCCCGACGCACCAGTCAGCCGCGGCCACCTTTGTGTGAAGGGGCGCTATGCCTTTGAGTTCGTCCGTGCCCAAGATCGTGTGACTGAGCCGATGATTCGGGTAGCCGGTGTATGGAAACAGGTCTCCTGGGACGAAGCGATTTCATTCACAACAAATACGCTGGGCCGCATCATCAAGCAGTATGGTGCAGACAGCGTTGGCGTTTTGGGATCGGCACGAGCCACCAACGAAGAGAACTACCTCGCTCAGAAATTCGCTCGGGTTGTCCTGGGGACAAACAATGTCGATTGTTGCGCTCGAGTCTGCCATACGCCGACGGCAGCAGCGATGAAGTTGATGCTCGGCGCGGGAGCGGCGACGAATTCGTTTGACGATATCGAGAGCGCGAGCGCGATTCTAGTGTGCGGTGCGAACCCGACAGAGAATCATCCGATTGTTGGTGCGCGAATCAAAGAGGCGGCCCTGCGAGGGACTCGTTTGATTGTGCTTGACCCTCGCAAAATCGAGCTGGCACGCTACGCGACGCTGCACCTGCAAGTTAGACCGGGAACGAATGTCCCCTTGCTGAATGCGATGGCCTGCACGATCGTGAAGGAGGGCCTGTATGACGAAGGCTTTCTGAAGGAACGGGTCGCTAGCTTCGAAGAATTTCGCCATTTCGTTCAATCCTGGCCTGCTGAAAGAGCGGCATCTGTGTGCGGCGTCGAAGTGCAGCAGATCCGCGAAGCGGCGCGCCTCTACGCAAAACAAGGGCCCGCAATGTCCTTCCACGGCTTGGGTCTGACAGAACATAGCCAAGGCACTGAAGGTGTGATGTGCCTGGTGAATCTCGCTCTGCTGACAGGGAATATCGGAAGACCGGGCGCCGGCATCAATCCCTTGCGCGGACAAAATAACGTTCAGGGCGCTGCTCATATGGGATGTGACCCGGGCATTCTGACCGGCTCTGTTTCCCTCAAAGAAGGGCATGATTTATTTTCAACGGTCTGGCAGGCGACGGTACCAATAAGAAAAGGTCTAAACCTGCTCGACATGTTGGATGCGGCCCAGGATGGGCGATTCAAGGCCTTGTGGGCGATTGGCTACGACATTTTCTTGACGAATGCCAACGCCGATTCTACGAGACGCGCCTTGGAGCGCATGGAGTTGGTCATTGTCCAGGACATGTTTCTAAATGAAACCGCCAAAGAGTTTGGCAATGTTTTCTTGCCGGCTGCTTCCTCATTCGAGAAGGACGGGACATTCATGAATGCGGAGAGGCGTATCCAGCGAGTGCGAAGAGCGATCGACCCTGTTGGCGCATCGACATCCGATTGGGAGATCATTTGCGATGTGGCTCGCGCTATGGGCAAGGGTGACTTCTTCAACTTTTCCACTCCGGAGGATGTCTGGAATGAAGTTCGTTCTGTCTGGGAGGCTGGCGCTGGGATCAGTTACAAGCGTTTGGACAGCGGAGGACTGCAGTGGCCCTGCCCCGCCGAAGATCACCCAGGCACACAGACGCTTCACGTGGGATCTTTCTCGGCAGGCAAACAAGCCGAACTCCGGCGAGTCGAATACCGGGCAACTAAGGAGGTTGCGGATAACGAGTACCCGTTCGTACTGAACAGCGGCCGCACGCTCTATCACTTCAATGCTGGCACCATGACTCTACGAACCGACAACAAACTTCTCCGTCCCGAGGATTGCCTGGATATCTCAGCCCAGGATGCCGCGAGATTAGGATTGTCCAACGGCCAGCGTATACGAATTCGCAGTCGGTATGGCGAAGCAATTCTTGCAATCAACATTGGAAATTCAGTGCGGCCTGGCGAGCTTTTTGCCACCTTCCATACGTCGAAGGTTTTTCTGAACCACGTGACGAGCACGCATCGGGACAAGTATGTTGATACGCCGGAGTACAAAGTCACAGCCGTGCGCCTCGAACCAATCTAGGTGATAAATAAAGACGCACTCCGTGCATGACAAATGAAGCGCATGCCTCCTGGTTCAACATGAGGCTGTCGTGAAAGATCACAATAACGTTGCCGCGTTTATTCTCGCCGGGGGCGCAAGCAGGCGCATGGGGCGCGACAAAGCGCTGCTCGCATTGAATGGTGTCCCGATGGTCGTCCGCATGGCGCGGCTGGCGGAGCCTCATGTCGGTTCTGTCACGGTAGTTGGCCCACCGGAGCGATATGCTTCGCTCGGCCTGTTCGTTTTGTCTGACCGTTGGCCCGGAATAGGGCCGCTTGGGGGAATTGCGACTGCACTGAGTGTATCCTCCGCAGATAGGAATCTTATCCTTGGTTGCGACTTGCCGTTCCTTACGACCGAATGGATCGCGTGGCTGATTGCGCGGGCGCTCGAATCTGCAGCGCAAGCCGTCGTACCCGAATCAGGTCGAGGCCTTGAGCCGCTCGCGGCGATATATCGCAAGGACTGTGGACTCGCATTCGCTACCGCGCTCAAACGCGGCGTCAGACGCGTTTCTGAGGCAGTTGGGGAAATATCTTTCGAGAAAGTCACGGCAGGCCAATGGCAAGAGCTTGGCTTGACCGACGTTCTCTTTCACAACGTGAATACACAAGAAGATTTTGCCGAAGCCCGGCGTCGCCTTATCGAGCAAAGATGACCGACTGAGCTGTTGCCAATCAGCGATACTTCTATCTGTTTGTCATTGATCGACCAACCCAGGATACTCTTCATTTTTCCATGCCTCCAAGAGGATAGAAGTGTGATCCGCATCACTGTCGTATTTCTGGCCTTTTGCGATTGTGTTCAGGACGGGACTGGCCTCCGGAAATCCTGCCAAATTCTGCTGCACGACCGGGCCGAGATAGCAGATTGAACCGAGGTCGGCGCTGAAGGAAAATAGGGGCCACCCAAGAAATGGAGCCTTGGGCATGGCCCGGGCATTGCGATTAGAACAACCCGTCACCGATCTCCACACTAGGGGAACAACGATCTCAATGAGGAAAAGGAGAAAGACAATGAAGGTTACCGACGTCATGGCGAAGCCACCCGCTTTTTGCAGTCCGCAGACGAACTTGGCAGCTGCCGTGGAAATCCTCTGGCGACAAAACTGTGGGATTCTTCCCATCGTAGATTCTAAAGAAAAGGTCGTTGGTCTGGTCACGGACCGAGACATCTGTGTTGCTTTGGGTACACGGAACAGGTTGCCGAGCGAAATTACAGTGAGCGAGGTAGCATCCGGCAAAGTCATCGCGTGCAAACCGGACGATGATCTCCGTGGTGCATTGGCGACGATGGCCCAGGCAAAAGTACGGCGTTTGCCCGTAATCGATGGTGCGGGAAAACTTCAGGGGATACTCTCGATAGACGACGTCGTTCTTCGCGCCGAAACGGGTACCGTCAAGCGCGACTCCGAACTGTCGTTCGAGGACATCGCAAATACTCTGAAGGTCCTTTACACACCGCAGCCTCTACGAGCAGTGCAACAGAAAGTTGCTGCGGCTTGATCTGAGTTGAGAAGCATTGGCAATCGTGCGTGACCAGCGATGGCCTGGCCTTTCCCTGTACGTAGGTATCGGCTCGCAGCATAGGTCAGCCCACCATCGTTAAGGACCAGGAAAGCAGCCAGTGAAAGCGATCGACGCTCGGACTCGAATTCGCCTAAAGAACATTCTCTACTGCACCGACCTTTCTCCTGCTGCGGCTGATGCATTTCCCTACGCCATAGGATTAGCACGCCACTTCGGGGCGAAACTCTATGCTCTGCACGTGAGACGCGCAGACCAGCTTACCTCTGCTCCGGAGCGGTGGCCGGCGACGGAGGAGTTGGCCCACATAAAACAGGGGATGAACAAGTTGCTCGAAGGGAATTCCGAAATCACCAGCGAGGCGGTGATTAAAGAGGGAGAACTCTGGGGTTCGGTGGGATCCCTAATCGAAACAAAGCAGATCGATCTCGTTGTCCTCGGCACAAGTGGGCGATCGGGCCTAGCGAGACTCTTGCTAGGTTCCGCCGCTGAAGAAATCTTCCGGCGAGCTTCCTGCCCTGTATTGACTGTCGGGCCCCGTGCCTCAACGTTGTTGTTGCGAGGTAGCGACGCTGCACACATTCTGTACGCGACCGATTTTACTTCGGAATCAGTCGTGGCTGCACCCTATGCCATCTCGCTGGCCCAGGAATATCAGGCGCATCTGACGCTGCTACACGTCATTGTCGATTCCGCGACGGGTGATCTTGTACGACCACAGGAGCTGGTCGCATCGTCCGAAAAGCTCCTCCGCGATCTAGTTCCGTCCGAAGCCGAACTGTGGTGTGAACCCCGATTCGTGGTCGAGCAAGGTCCTGCAGCCGAGACGATCTTGGATGTAGCCGACCTGAAGAAGGCAGACCTGATTGTCCTCGGTGTGCGCCACCCAGCCGGTATTCCCGGGGCCGCGACCCACCTGCCGATAACCACTGCGCACAAGGTGGTGTCTCACGCCAATTGCCCGGTACTGACCGTCCGCGCATAGACTCCTCCCAACTGACCAGGCGTTCTTCATAAGAGGCAGGCCATGAAAGGTGCTGTATCCACGTCATGAACTGGCGGGTTGAATCATGAAATGCGGAAATACGATCTGGAAATAATATGACCTTCGCATGCAGATTCTTGAGGAGTTCGAACAAGGGTTCTTGCTCCCACTTAGCTCTTTTGACCACCGCCGGAATGGCGCTTCATGTTCTACTTCGATACGCCTTGAGTACAGCGCCGGGCGCATCCCTCGTGCCACTCTATAATGTGCTTCTGGTGGGAGGCGTCCCTCTCCTCTTGGCGTCATCGAGCCTATTTCATTTTGCAAGCACGCTCGCTAACACCAACAGATGTGGGTCAAGTGTCTTCTTCCTGCCAACAACTTCGATTAGGGGTGTGGTTGCAATGTCGCCTTTGGAGAGGCCGACCAGGACGCCAAATTCATCGCGGGCGATGCACTCTGTGGCTGCCGCTCCAAATCGAGTGGCGAGTAGCCGGTCAAAGACACCAGGCGTGCCGCCTCGTTGTACGTGCCCTAGCTTTACGACGCGCAATTCGAAGCCAAGCCGTTCGCGGTGCTCTTCGAAATAGCGCGTGAGCGATTCGGCGTTGTAGCAAGCCCCTTCGGCTACCACAACGATGGCGTGCGCCTTGCCACGCTCATATGCCGCACGCAATTCGCAGGCGATGGTCTCTGGCGTGCTTTGCGTCTCTGGAAGAACGATACTTTCGGCTCCCCCAGCGATGCCAGAGATGAGGGCCAAATAACCGCAGTTACGGCCCATGACTTCGACCAGGAACGCTCGCTCGTGGGAAGATGCAGTGACCTTGATACGGTCGATCGCCTCTAAAGCTACATTTAGAGCGGTGTCTACTCCTATGGTGATCTCAGAGCCGCACAGGTCATTGTCAATTGTTGAAGCGATCCCAACAACGGGGAGCCCCTTCTGTGAGAGCGCAAGAGCGCCGGCTTGCGATCCATCACCGCCAATGACGATAAGTGCGTCGATATCTCGCTGGCGAAGAAATCGTATGGCCTTCAGTTGTGTCTCATCAGCTTTGAATTCAGGGTATCGCTTGCTGCCCAGCATCGTGCCGCCACGTTGAATGATTCCACCAACGTCTCGAAGGCCTAAAGGAAGAACGTCATCGTTGGCAAGACCCGAATACCCGTGGCGAACGCCAAAGCTCTCCCATCCCTTGTCAATCGCAGTTCGCACGATAGCTCGAACCGCAGCATTGATTCCTGGAGCATCTCCCCCACTGGTCACTACTGCAATGCGCTTCATAAAACTCCCTCGATAAAATTACCTGTCTTCAGGAATTGCAACTGTGACGCAGCTCACATATCACCACCGAGCCTATGAAATTCAAAAGGGGACCGATTCACGCAGGTGGGTGACCGATGCTCCTCCGCATCCAGGCGAGCTTATGAGATGTCCGACCGAGGAGCCCGTGAGTTGGGATTCAGTGAAGCACATGACGTGCCTCAGGCGGTTCTCTAGGCGCGCACAGTAAGCACGGGGCAAATCGCCTGGGTGACGACCTTATAGGCCGTGGCGGTCACGGGATGATGGGACGCGCCAGCAAGTCTCGGCGTCCTTTTTACCCCTAACAGGACGAGGTCCACGGCCAGTTCCTCTCCCAAACCCAGTATTTTTTCCGAGGCGCTGCCAGAATCGACGTATGCCTTTGGTTCGCACCAAAGCTTTGCCTCTTGCGGGATAAGACCAAGGAGTCGTTCCTTTAACGAATCTTCGGTTGGCTTATCGACGGGACTTCCCGTGACGTGCAACAAGTAGAGGCGCGCCTGGTGTTCTTGAGCCATAGAAATCGCATAAGGCGCGGCAGTCAGAGATTCGGAGCTGAAATCGGTCGGGTATAGGATCGTGCGCATTTCCACGGCCACACCGGGCTCTCCGTGAACGTTTGGTCCCACCGTGAGGACCGGGCAGGGTGCTTGTCGAAAAATCTCCTCCGCGACGGACCCCATTAGCACCTTGCTTACACCCGCGCGTCCGTGCGTTCCCAGCACGATCAGGTCAATTCGGTCCTCATCAACGATTCGGGACAGCTCTTTTGAAATGTTACCCTTTCGAATCAACACCTTGTGTGGTATCGCCTCCAATTGTGCATCGAGTTTCGCCATAGAGTCTTTGGCTTCACGTACAGCTTGAGATGCCATGGCCTGCAGGGCAATTGTCGGAGAAGAACTCGGAAAGAGAGACAGAGAAACCACGTGGACGGCCAGAATCTTTGACCCATACTTGCGCGCGATGCACAATGCGTAAGGGAGCGCTGCATTCGAGTGCCCGGAGAAATCGGTGGCGTAAAGTATATTTTTCAGCGGGACTCGCGCGACTGCGACTTGTTTTTGCAAATGCCGCCTCTATAGCTAGGAGGTTTTTCGCCTTGCCGGTTTCGCAGTGTTTCGAGACCGGACGACCTCAACGGAGCATCCAGCATGTCGGGTTACTGCTTCCGATACGCTTCCCATCAAGAACCGACCCAAACCCTTCCACCCATGGGAACCAAGGACAATCAGGTCAGCGTGCCATTTCGCTGCATTGTCAACAATCCGAGCCTTCGTGTCACCCTCTTCCACGATTTCACTCGTCTTAAAGCCCACTTTTCGGAGGCGTAGAGCCGCGCGCCGAACGAGCTCTTTGGCCTCTTTTCGTCGCTCCTGTTCCACTTTTGCGACGTAAGGGACAAAGTGCGGAATCATATCGACAGAGATATAAGTGCTAATTGGTTCGACTATGTGCAACACTCGAACCTCCGTCCCTTTTGTTCGGAACTGTTTGGCAACTGTCTGCATGGCGATTTGTGAGAATCTAGAATTGTCGATTGCGAGAAGGATTTTCATATGTAGTGGTTTACATCCGATTTGCTAAATCCCCTGCTGTGTCAGGCTGCCTTCCTTTTATACGCTGTGAACAGTATCACGACATGACATGAGTGGTCTGAATTGCGAGCCATTTTGTACGACTGAAAAGACGCGATTGTCACCCGCCGAAGGGATGCAACTGAAAACAAGTGTCGTCTGTGCTAGGTTCCGCGGGGACCAACCGCTGATATCACTTTTCTCTATAGCGTTGAAGGATACGTTTCGGGAACCTCGCCAGTCTCCCAGGCCGCGGTCCGCTCCAGAGGCTCGACTGCGCGTGTTTCATCGAAATGCAGAATGGCATCAAATTGGTCTGGAAGCTGAGCGTGGAAGTAATGGCTTACACGCTCGGATCGCGGAAGATAGATGACACCAATTGCCCGCTCCAGATGCGGTTCCAGCAAGAAGGACGTGGCTTTTTCTTTATGGCCGAGCGGAAGCAGAAAATTCTGAATTCTGGTTTCGTGGAAAAGCGCCTCGTAACTCCCGGCTAGTGCCGGTCGAACGTGCTTGCGTTCTGCGGGTGCGTCCCATCCTGATGCTGCGGTGACCGTGCCGGTGTACGTTGAAAATCCGACGAGCGTCGCTTCTTTGCCATACCGCTGACGCACGAGTTGTCCGAGATTTAGTTCGCCCTGTTGGCCCATCTCTGTGGCGCGCGCATCTCCGAGGTGAGAGTTGTGCGCCCAGACGACGATCTTTGACTTCGCGCCGAGGTGTTGCATCAATGCGTCCAACGTCTCGGCCATATGGCTATCCCGGAGATTCCAGGATGAAACTCGCTCATGGAACATCGAACGGTAATACTCCTCAGCGTTCTTCACCAGCCGAGCATTCTGCTCAGCAAAGAAAAATGCATCTCGGGCGACGCGGCCATCGCGGTTCGCCAGATCTGCGGCGCGCCGGTGCATTTCCATCCATTGGCCGACGACTTCGTTCTCACAGCTTTTACTCAGGCCGAAACTGGCGGCATAACCGTAGGCTTGGGTGTCTTCGCCAAAGTTGTCGAAGCAGGCGTAGCGGTACCGCGCGCGGCGTGCCGCCTCGGGATCGACTTTGTCCAAGAAATCCAATACGGCACGCATGGAGGCATGCAAGCTGTAGAGATCCAGTCCATAGAAACCAACCCTCTTGGAATGCCTGTGCTCATTGTAATTGCGCAGCCAACCCACAAAATCCAGAACATCAGCATTGCGCCACATCCACGCAGGGAATCTCCGGAAGCCCGCAAGCGCGTCGACGGCATCTTTGTCTTCACCCTCGAAGCGAACAAATTGATTGACGCGATAGGCGTCTGGCCAGTCGGCTTCTACGGCGACTGCGGTGAAATCCTTTTCCGCGATCAAGCGCTTGGTGATCTGCGCGCGGAGGCGATAGAACTCGTGAGTTCCGTGCGAAGCCTCTCCGAGTAGAACGAACCGAGAGTCACCAATCATCTTAAGCAAAGAATCGAAATCGGTGGTTTCTCCCGTAAGCGGCTGCGCCGACTGGCGAATCGCGTTGATAAGATCGTGTTTGTGTCTTGAGATCATTTTCACACCCTGGTTAGGACAAGTGAACTAGAAATTTCAATGAAGACCTCGTTTTTTGACACTGGTATGTGCGGGACACTGGGCAGGCAGTCATTCCCGTGTTCCTCTCGCAACAACCTGCATACCCTGATGGCGCTGTTCACGTAGCTGCTGAGAAGCGTTATCGAGCAGGTTCATGACTTCCTCATCTGATACTTGGGAAAAGTCGTCGTAGAATTGTCCCACTCCATAAAAGGGCTCTGGCATCTCCAAGCAAATGAGTTCGTCTGCCTCGAATTGGAGCCGATTGCATGTAGAACGTGGGGCCACCGGGACCGCAATAACTATTCGTGAGGGGTTCATTTGCCGCAATGCACGAATGGCAGCCCGCATGGTCGAGCCTGTGGCGATACCGTCGTCCACGAGAATGACGGTTAGTCCTCTCACGTCCAATGGCGGTCTCCCGCCGCGATATGCCCGTTCGCGGCGTTCCAGTTCTTCTCTTTCTGCCTTTGTTATTCGCTCGATATCCAGCCCGGTTATGCCCAACCCTTCAACAGTATTCCTGTCAACGATCCGAACACCTCCGCTCGCAATGGCTCCGAATGCAAACTCCTCGCGGCCTGGAACTCCGAGCTTGCGCAACACAAACACATCCAGTGGCGTCCTGAGGGCCGTGGCTACCTCGAAAGCAACTGGAACGCCTCCGCGCGGCGCTCCGAGTACAATTACATCATCACGGTTTTCGTATTTTCTTAAGCGCGCCGCCAGCGCTTGCCCGGCTTCTGTTCGATTCGCAAAGACCATCGCGGCACCTCGCGTACTTCTTGGCTAATTTGAGCACTCGAAGACAGGGGAGGTCAGTGAAGCGCATCACAGCCTCGTGTGAACTGCATCACATCTTAGTTGACTGTGACATAGGAAGCTGAGTTCCAGGTTTGGCATGTACTCGCAGTTCCTCGGGATCTTTCTGGTTAGGGCCCCGAGCAGCTGCACATCAAGTATTCGGCGGGTGCGCGATGCTAGAAATTGGCAGGATTCTTCTCCCGGTCGATTTCCAGAACTCCTCGAAACACGTGGTTCATCAGGCGGCGGCTCTAGCCCGCCACTTTCATTCTGAGATCGTGATATTGCACGTGGTGACACCGCTCAGCTATTCCGCGGCTGTGCTCGAGGGCGGTTACGTGCCCGCAAATCTTGGCGACCTGCTCAAGGAACTCCTCCGCCAGGCCCAGAAACAATCGGATCGTTCCCTGGAGCCCGAGCTTGAGGGGATCCCGGTCAAACGTGTACTGATAGAAGGAGACCCGGCTCTCACTATCGTTCAAACAGCCCAAGTCGAAAAAGCCGACTTGATCACCATGCCGACGCACGGCTACGGTCCGTTTCGCCGCTTTCTCCTGGGCTCGGTAACAGCAAAAGTGCTTCACGACAGCGACTGCCCCGTGTGGACCGGCGCCCATCTGGAAGAGAGACCCATCCGCGAGTTCTCGATTCGTAACATCCTATGTGCAGTAGATTTAAGCCCCCACAGCCACAAGACTGTCCAATGGGCCGCGCAGCTGGCGGCCGAATTTGGTGCCCGACTGACACTTGCTCATATCACGGCAGGAATGGAGGCTTATGGTCCTGGGCCATACCAAGTCGATCCATCTTGGACAGAAGCCCTCACAAGTTCCGCTAACCGCCAACTCGCAAGTATTCAGCAGGAGGTTGGGATTAAGGCAGACGTGTTCATTGGCAGTGGTGATGTTCCTAAAACGTTGAGCCATGCGGCAATGCAATCGAATGCGGACGTGTTGGTTGTCGGCCGCCCGTCGGGCGGGCGGCTGCGGGCCGCCGGCTACGGAATCATCCGCGAATCTTACATTCCCGTCCTGAGTGTGTGAGGTTGTGTCGAGATTCCTGCTCCTTTCGAGCTTCGTGGGGCAGGAGCGAATGCGAGGTTCTATCCGAGAGACTTGGTCAGAATTCTGAGATCTCACGACGATTCTACAATGATTCTGACGGAAATGGCTTGAGACCAATCCAGCGAAGAGGAATCGCTCTTATGCCCCACAAAAGTGCAGGCCTGTTGGTATATCGAAAGATGCGGGGTTCGTTGTTGTTGCTTCGCCAAGTTACGACCGTCAAGAAGCGTAAGGACTGTGTTCGAGCCGTGACAAATGGAAGGTAGCTCGTGTGATAGAATCGAGGCAATCGTTGGGGAATGGTTTTATCATTCCGTCCATCCTAATCGGACGATTTAATCGCCGGATATGTCCTCGTGGAGGAGTTCTCTTGTGAAGATAGCATGCAGTGGGAAGATCTTAGGGGTCTTGGTGATCTCGCTTGCACTGACTCCCGCAGGTGCAGCGCCACAAGCAACGAAGACCACAACTCAATCACAGCAGGTAAATTATCCAGTGAGCGGAGCAGACTTGTATCGTTTTCACTGCGCACCTTGCCACGGTTCAGACGGTAAAGGCAACGGTCCGGTTGCACCAGCTTTGAAAGTGAAGGTGCCTGACTTAACGACCTTGGAAAAGAATAATCGAGGTCAATTCCCGTTGGATCGTGTGCGCAGAACGATTTTAGGCGATCAAGTTATGGCTTCCCATGGGTCTAGAGACATGCCTGTCTGGGGGCCCATATTCGCCCTCTACGAGAAGGATTTGCGTGAGGCAACAAATATCAGAATAGAGAACGTTTTGAAATACCTGCAATCAATTCAACAGAAGTAGATAGCCCTTACCCAATCAGGCAGCATAGTCCAAGTTCGTCTAACGTTGTGTTCGCGACGGTGACGCTTTCAGTATCATGTCTTCGGAGAAGATCAGGTCCAGCGAAGTGAATGCTCTTATGGCCAAAAAAAGTGCAGGCTTGTTGTTATATCGAAAGATGCAGGGTTCGATGGATGTGTTCTTAGTGCATCCTGGAGGTCCCTTCTGGGCGAACAAGGACGACGGAGTTTGGTCTATTCCCAAAGGCGAATTCGATGCGGACGAGGCCCCGCTCAACGCTGCCAAACGAGAGTTTCGAGAGGAAACAGGCCTAGTCGTCGAGGGAGAGTATCAGCCCTTGAAGCCTTTTCGACAAAAAGGCGGAAAGATCGTGTACGCGTGGGCAGTGCAATATGATGTTGATGCTGCAGCTGTCAAGAGCAACAGGTTTGCGATGGAATGGCCACCTAGATCGGGCAAGATGCGGGAATTTCCGGAAATAGACCGAGCCCAATGGTTCAAAATCGACTTGGCAAGACAAAAAATCCTTAAAAGCCAATTGGATCTGTTGGAGCAACTCGACCAAGCCATGGGTTCGCACCATTGAGTCGCGCGGGGCTCATTTCCTTGCGGGCCACCGCAGGCTTTCGAGCTACCATCCGCAGCTTCCGTCATGAACGGAAGACGCAAAATCAAGAAGCGCGCCACAAACAGTTGTGAAGGTGCTGGACATCGGCGGAATTCGGCAAATCGAAAATTACCTGCTTCTCAATCTGCCGGATGCGCTCTCGCGTTAAATCGAGTGTCTTTCCCACTCCTTCCAGAGTTGGAAGGGCCACACCCAATTACGAAGAGTTTTGGGGCGTTTCAAAGGGGAGCCGAAGCCGTAATTCAACACGCGGCATATTGAGTCCGAGTCGTTGAGCCCGCCAGAAGCAAGTAACACACCGCCTCGTAACCGCCATCATGGCGACTTGTGATATATATCACAGCCTTACCCGATTCTCTTGGGATACAAAACATGCATTGAAGGATGGGAAATGGGATGGGAGAGAGTTCCCGAGACCCACGGATTGAAAGAATCCGAAAGTGATCCCCTTGGTCGCCTTCGAGAGCGAAGCGACAACCAGAGTTTGAATACTCGCAACTCTTCCATCCTTTCACTTTCAGTAGTGGTTAGGTACTCGCGCAAGCGAAGCATAGAAGTTTCTACCTTTAGGCCGAGATGGTCGGAACTAGCTGGCAGTCTACTGCTGCCGGCAACTTGTTGCGCAAGTTTTGGAAAGAAGTTATCTGCGTCACGGCGATTTATTCCACGGGGAGGTGTTCTATGGCGACTTTTGTAATCCTTAGCCGATTTTCCCCTGATGCTTTCCGAGATCCGAGGGATTTCAAGAAATTAGCTGAAGCGGTATCAAACAAGATCAAGATAGATTGTCCCGGACTCAACTGGAAACACAGCTTCGCCACGCTCGGGCGGTTTGATGTCGTGGACATCGTAGAAACCGACGACCCCAAACAGGTCGAGCGAGCGGCCATGATCATTCGCGCCTACGGGCATTCCACAACTGAGACCTTGACGGGGACACCGTGGAAGGAATTCCTTGCGAGGTTGTAGTTCAGATTCTGGATGGGAAATGAATTTGCCCGCAGGCTGCAAGAGCGGGATTCGCCACTGACTCGGGTCGAAAAAAAGTAGCGTCAGTGTCCGTAAGGACGTGGGGGTTTCAATGCTCAAGTCTGGCACCATTCAGTCTCTTCCTGATCTCCCCGCTCCCCTTTTGACGATTTATTTGGACACAAACCCTGCAAAGCAAATGATTCGAGGACTCAAGCCGGACTACCTGACCCGGTTCGAATCTCAGGCCAAGTTGACCGCGCAAGCAGTCCCCACAGGTGACCTTCCACTTTTCCTTGAGCAAGTGCAGCGAGTCGGCGCCTATCTGCGGGACCATCCTCTACAATGCCGCGGGGTCGTAATTTTCGCTGGACCTGACACGTGGGAATTCATACCAATTCAGGTGGGCGTAGAAGATGAGGTCCGATGGGGCACGCCAGCCCTCGCTCAATTGTTTTGGCTGCTGGATGAACACAAGCCTCACGGCATCGTGCTCGTAGGGCAAGAACGCGGGCAGATTTTCCTCTGGTGGCTCGGTGAGATGATCGAACTCGAAGAGAAGGAATTTCGGATGGAACCCTCGAAAGTGAAGGAAATGGGTCCCGTCTCGCGAACTGCTGGTGTGAGGGTATCTCGCGGGACGGATCATGACGTCTATGAGCGCCACGTCGATGCTCAATATGCGCACTACCACAGGCAGATCGCAGCGGATGTCAGTCGTTGGTGTACTGCAGAACACTTGAACTCATTGTTCGTGGTCGGCTTGGTCAAGATGACGAATGGCATCCGGAAACAACTGCCGCCAGGGCTCCGGGAGAAAACAGCTGTGATCGAAAAGGACCTTGTTTGGGTCGGATCTCGAGCCGAAGTGGAGAAGCGCATCGAACCGTTTGTCGAAAAACACGAACGCGAGCGCAAGGTCGTGTTGGTGGATAGTTTGCTCGGCGAAAGCCGTGCCGTTGTGATTGGGATCGACGAGACACTGGTTCAACTTCAGCAGGGGAAGATTCGCGATCTCGCGGTCGTCAAAGGCCTGGATGGAAGCCTGCGACAGTGTCTGAAATGTTCGTGGGCGGACCGGACGCAAGACCCCGCTTGCCCGGCTTGCGGAGGTGAGCGGGAAGTCGTCCGGCTTCGTGAAGTTCTTCCCCAGTTGGCCCGGCGCTACAGCGTTTCCGTGGAAGTCGTCGCAGACGAGGCTGCCCGCAGGCTGCAGGAGGCGGGTGGGATGGGCGCCTGGCTCCGAGAGACTGAGAAGAAAGAGTATGCGCAGGCTTGACGAGTACGGCGACCCCTGTCATTTCTTTCTGGATTTGTCATCGGCAAGCAATCAAACCTTTGAACGATCCTTTGCCAAAGGATGGACAGCCTGAGACAACGTGCAGCACGGTTTACACCAGATTGAGAAGGTGATGACCATCACAGACTCTCGGCTACCTGCGCTCTAAATTGGGTGATGGCAGAATTTCTTACCAGGAACAAACAAGAGGAAAAATCGCCAGTCCCCTTAAGAATTTGAGAAAGGAGTAAGTACCATGCCAGGAAAATCAACCGCCGTGCGACGCACGGCAGTTCAGAGCTCACTGACAGCCAAGGACATCATGGAAAAATTCGTACTCGCCGCGACTCCACGCGCTTCTCTGCGGGACGTCGCAAGCCAGCTCGTCACCAATGAAATCAGCGGAATGCCTGTCGCCGCAGATGATGGCCGGATTATAGGTGTCATCACTGAGGCCGATATCGTCCGCGCGTTGCTTGAGGGCAAGCGGCTGGAGAACTTAACCGCTTCGGATGTGATGACCGGGCCTCCAATCACGGTGGACCAAAATGTCTCTCTTGAGGACGTGATGAAAAGCTTGGAAGACAACCGCATTGTCCGCGTGCCCGTGACCAATAACGATACGCTCATTGGGATAATTGCTCGGAGAGATATAATCAAGGCGGTTTTGGAGCCAGAGTTCCTCACCTTTGGAGGTCTCTAGGCGCCAGTTGCTAGGCTTGAACCGCTTTCTCTACTGCAGCGCAATGGAACTGCGCAAGAGTTCTGGGGAGCGTTTCGTTTACAATGCGAGGACGGCGTCCTCCGCCTGCTTGGCCAGCGCTGCGTAGTCTTCGCCCTGAAGGTATAGCGGCGCCCCAAAGACAATTTCTACGGGGCCGGGCCGCGGCCACCACTGGTGCCGGTGGAGGACTTTTTCCACACCCTGCAACCGAATTGGAATCACCGGTAACCCCAGCCTTCCGGCGAGCAGCCCGATCCCCGGCTGGAATCGGTGAATTTCCCCCGCCTCTGTGCGCTCACCTTCTGGAAAGAACAAAATTGACCAATTATCGCTAATTAAGTCTCCAATGTACCTGAGCGATTGGCGAGCGCCAGCCTCGGTCTGCGGAACCGGGAACGCATTGAAGAACAACGCCACGAGCCAATAGATGAGACTAGCCACGAATCGTTCGAACCAAGTGTGGCGCTTTGGCGAAAAGTGAGCATCGAAGTACTCTTTCCACATTGCCACTGCGACGCGGTAGCGGTACCGCGCAGGCAAAGCAGACAAGATCAAGGGCGTATCCAGATGGCTCTGATGGTTTGGCGCAAAGATCACGGGCCCACGCAGCGAGGCCAAATGCTCCTGGCCGGAAACATGTGCGTGCGCGAAAAGCCGAGTGAGTGGGAGCCAGACTAAAGTTAACGCGACATTGCGAATGACTTTCGCCAGGCAAGCACGGTTCCATGTGGGGAATACCGACTCGCTGGGAGGCATGGCGGTTTCAGCCAGGGCTGAAACCTTCTGCGCACCGGTTAAGAGCGCTTCGTCGATGCTGGTGTCAAGGTGCTGCTCCAAATCAATCGTGAGTTCCACCCGATCGAGAGAGCTTAGTCCCAGTTCATCTAACGTCGTGTTTGGCGTGATGGTCCGGTCTGGAGCATATCTTCGCAGAAGGTCGATCATGTCGTGTCCGCTTGATGTTGTTGGCTCTGAAGTCGCACTCTCGACCCACGTTTGGATCTCGCCATGCTTTAATTTCTGTGTGCCCTCCGTACGTGGCAGCCGCTCACCGGGCCACACCGAGACACTCCGAATCTTCTGGTGATCTTCGAGTAGTAAATTGGCGCGGCGGATGACTTCGTTGGGGTCACCGGTATCCTCAAGCACCAGCACCGCATGCACGTGATCTCTGCCTACTACCGCGGATTCTCGGACTCCCGAAATCTCATTCAGCACAGTCTCCACGTCCTCGGGGAACACCTTTAAGCCCTCCGGTGTGACGATCATTTCCTTCCTGCGTCCTCGAATGATCAGGTTGCCAGAATCATCAAAGGATCCAAGGTCACCCGTGTGAAACCAACCGGCCGCGAGCGCGGAAACGGTCTCAGCCGGAGCATGGTAGTAGCCAGACGTCACATTCTCACCGCGGACTAGAATTTCGCCATCTAGTGCTATCTTGACTTCTACGCCGGCGACGGGCTTGCCCACAGTCCCTTCCTTGGTATCGAATGGATTGTTGAATGCAACGAGCGGTGCCGTCTCGGTGAGACCGTACCCTTGAATGACAGCAAATCCGAGCCCGGACCAGAATTCTTCCAATTCCTTGGCAAGCGGCGCTCCTCCGACGATGAATGCCCAGAACTTCCATCCGAATGAGGAATGTATACGGCGGTGTTGACACCAGCGCCATGCCCAATGCGTTGAAACCTTGCGTAAATGTATGGCTTCCGGAAATTGACGCTGAATGTGTTTCCTGAGGACCTCGATGATCTTTGGGACCACGACCACTACGGATATACGTCGGCTGCGGATTTGCCGCACAATTTCGTGCGGGCTATATCCGCGCATGAAGACTGCCACTCCAGGAATGAGTGGCAGAATAAAGAGCGTGATCACCTGCCCGAACATGTGGCTCAGTGGGATCAGGCTCAGAAAACGCAGCGGAAACACTGGTCGAAACCATTTGGCGTATCTGGACACTATCAGTTCCGGTGACACAATATTGGCCAGAATATTTCCGTGCGTGATGAGGACTCCCTTCGGCTCTCCTGTAGCACCCGAGGTGAACACGATCTCAGCGATATCATCTCTCCCGATGCGAACAGAAGGCACTTCGCAGCTCTCATTGGTCCACTCGAGCTCCGAGAGTCGCCAAGCGGGAAGCTGTCGGTCCGACGGACTCAACTGAACTTCCTCCCCAATCAGGATGAGGCGAGCATCGACGATCTTGTGAACGTGCCGCAGGAAACGCGGTGACGTGCGGTAGTCGATTGGGACAACGATGACACCGGAGAGGATGCAGCCCCAGAATGCTGCAACCCATTCGGGGCGGTTTTCAGACCAGAAAATGACTTTGTCGCCCTTGCGAACCTTGTGTTCGCCCAGCCGCATCGCAAAGTGACGTGCGGCGTGCGCCACTTGTGCGTAGGTGTATTTCCAACTGCGATACCCATTATCGTATTCGATGAACTCGTCCGGAGATTGGGAGAACTCGCAGAATAGATCTGCGACGTTCTGACGAGAGCGTGACCGTGACTCGGGATGGTTCGACATGCCCTGCGAATAACCGAATTGCCCCGCTGTCTTTTCTATCCCAGATGTGTTCCGGTCTCTGTGAGGCTCATCACATCTTTTAAAATCAACAAAGAAGTATATAAGCCAATAGATATCTGACGTGGCTTGGGGACAAATGTGTGGGTCTTCTGCGGCAGATGAACCCGCGAGTAACGCTGGCCTGCATAAACAGGGAGCACAATGCGGATTGGCCATTGAGCGCCAAGGAGGTGTTACGCATGCGTTCCGCTTTCATTTTCATATACTTCTCTCTCTTCATGATTTCTACCGGTGTTTTTCAACAAAAGACAAATCAAGGAGCTCTACCTTATGAACCGCCGACCGTAGTCTCAGCGACAGAGGCCGTCTACCCAATCACAAGCGTGGCGTCAGGCACGGTCGTTCTGGAGGCTGCGCTCGATGAAGGGGGCGCAATCACAAACGTGCGAGTCGTGCGCGGGATCCCCTCCCTAACAGAGGAGGCGGTACGCGCCCTTCGCCATTGGAAATTTCAGCCGGCTCGGCTCAACAACCATCCCATTGCATCAAAGGTTCCAGTGGGGTTCGTTTTTGTTCCCCCCAGTTTTGGCCCGCGTCGCTAGGTTATGGTTGCTTCGATAGTTCGGGAATAAATGGGGAACGGCCCTTCGCAAAACAAGACAAGAAAATAGAAGAAACCAATGAGAGAAGATTCGACAATGCAAAGGAGCGACTCACCATGACATTTCGTCTGACCAGCCCAGCGTTTGAAAGCGGTGAAGATATTCCAACGGAGTTTACATGCGACGGGCCGGATAGTTCACCTTCCTTAATCTGGACCGACCCCCCTCCAGGGACAGAAACCTTTGCATTGATCGTGGACGACCCGGACGCCCCGTCAGGCACGTGGGTCCATTGGGTCCTCTACAACCTTCCTGCCACTGCTCGAGGATTGTCTGAAGGTATGGCTAAGGATCGCCAACTCCCCGATGGTACACGGCAGGGACGCAACGATTTCGGCAAACTTGGTTACAACGGCCCTTGTCCGCCTCGGGGCGCCCCACATCGCTATTTTTTCAAGCTTTACGCTTTGGACTGCAAAGTAAAGCTCAAGCCAGGAGCCAGCAAGAGGGAACTCGAGCGCGCCATGAAGCGTCACATGTTGGCAACGGCCGAACTAGTAGGCCGGTTCCAACACTAGATATGCGCAGTGGAGTTCCAATAGGGCATACTTCTCGCAAATGAAACATCCTGAAGATTAGCTGGGCCCTGTCACGCTCTCAATGAGGCGGCGCATGCGGCGGTAGTGAGAACCCTTCCAATAGATACGGCCACATTGAGGACAATTGTAAAACTCATTGAAGTGCTGTCGTGTCTGCGGCAAGAGGCGATCACTGATCGTCTCCTTCGGAATCGGACACAAGACAGCGTTGCAATGCATACACCGACGAAAAGGCGTGATTGCCCGGGCTAGGTCGAAACGCTGTAACAACTCGGCCAATGGCCGGGTCGGCTCTGTGTTTCGCAGGTAGGAGCCGCGCGTGACCACGGCTCGCATGAGCAAGCCCCGGTCTCGGGTCAGCAAAATCCTGTCTCCATCCGCTGAAAGCGTGGCCAACTCTCCGTCCGTGTAGTCGTTCCGGTACAAAGTGTCGAAGCCGAGCATTCGGAGATAAGCTGTCAGCCGTCTCAGGTGCGTGTCTGCGACAAACCGTATTTCGGGCAGAGGCTGTGGGCGCAAATGCACGTGCGGTGAAATGTCAATGGACTGAAACTCGGGGTCGACGCTAATTCTGTCACCTGCTTGCACCCGGTACGTGAAATCCACCGCATGCCCATTGACCAGGATCAGGTCCACTTCCGTGTGCGGCACACCCAAGGATTCGATCATATCTTTGACAGAGCCGCTCACATCAAAGGTGCACGTGATGGTTCGAGTTCTTCTTTCTGGCGGCAGAAAATCGTTCAATTGCGCGTAGAACCGCACGCCAGCCCGCTTCATGGGTGCGATCGAGGGGGAAGAGGCCACAGACCCAACAGTTGCCGTGTTCCTTGGCGTTTTTATCGTCTTCAATGCCTGCGCTCTGTGAGATTCACGTGTGGTTCAAACCGCGGAAGCAGTTCATCGCGTTAACGATCAAATATACGATAATGGTGCCACATTCACTCCGTCCCAAATTACACGCCTGAGACCTTTCCGCAATACTGTCTTTTGTGATGAACATCACTCTTTCTTGCCTCCTGACCTGGCTATATGAATCAAGGCAATGATTGACGATAGAGAGAAATGGAGGACGATATGGAAAAACAATACGTATATCGAGTGAGCGCGGCTTCAACGGCTGTTCGCGGCGAGGTCGCAACCGCCGACGAAATTCAGCCTTCCATTGTTTTCAGTGCTCCGGCTGAGTTTCAGGGAGAAGCAGGGCGATGGACACCTGAGCATTTGTTCCTGGCTTCGGTGGCAGGCTGTTTTGTCAGCACTTTTTCGGGGATCGCCCAATTCTCCAAGTTTGAATTTCTTTCGCTTGATCTGGAAGTGGAGGGCCTTCTCCGTAAGGAGGAAGAGGGCTGGCGATTCACCCAAGTTAACTTACATCCTCGGTTGAAAATTGCCCAGGAAAAAGATCGTGAACGCGCCAATCGCTTACTCGAAAAGGCAGAAAGAACGTGCCTGATCATTCGCTCCACCAACAGCAAAGTTATTTTGGAGCCGGAACTTATAGTAGAAGAAGAGGTTCTGGAGCGGGAAAAGATGGGGAATTCGATCCCAATCAGCTAGGGATCTGCTGGCACATTTGCGCATCTTTGTGTTTCCGCTCGGCACTGGCGCCGAGTGTGTCTAAGCGCCGTGATAAGCGAACCAGTGGGTTTCAATTGAGCAGAGCGAGGAAGCTGGCATGACTTGGCAGACAATCGCAAAAACAGGAAGAGATGTGGCGAGGCTGACTCCTAACCTTCAGGATTACGAGCACGCACGGAGGACGTTTACTTGGGAAGGTGCACGTAAAGAGCTTGATGGCCTCCCCGACGCGCAAGGACTGAATATCGCGTATGAAGCCGTCGACCGACACGCAAATGGTCCTCGCCGCGATCATCTGGCGATTCGCTGGCTTGGTAAGAACAGTGAAATTGAGGACTGCACCTACAGTTAGCTCAAAACTCTCACGAATCGATTTGCAAATGTCTTGCAGGGCCTCGGAGTCAACAAGGGAGACCGCGTATATATCTTGGCGGGCCGTATTCCGGAATTGTATGTTGCTGCGTTAGGGACATTGAAACACGGAGGCGTCTTCTGTCCACTATTCTCTGCATTTGGTCCGGAACCCATTCGGGCACGCTTGACGATTGGTCAAGCAAAGGTACTGATCACGACCGAGTTGCTCTATGACCGAAAGGTGAAGGCACTCCGGCCCTCTCTCCCATTTCTCGAGCATGTTGTGCTGATCGGAAGCAATCATCAGGCGACGAATGTGCCGAACACCAAGGATTATTTTCAACTGATGGAGAATGCTGGGGACTCCTACACCATCCGGCCGACGGCGCCAGAAGATCTCGCTCTGTTGCATTTCACGAGCGGTACGACGGGAACTCCCAAAGGCGCCGTCCATGTCCACGGCGCTGTTATCGCACACCATATTACCGGTAAGCTTGCGCTTGATTTCCATAACGAGGATATCTTCTGGTGCACAGCAGATCCGGGATGGGTGACGGGAACATCGTATGGCATCATTGCTCCGCTCACGAACGGCATTACGAGCATTGTTGATGAAGCAGACTTCGACGCGGAGCGTTGGTGCGGAATTCTGCAGTCGCAAAAAGTGAGCGTCTGGTATTCCGCGCCAACCGCCATTCGCATGTTGATGAAGGTTGGATCCGACAGAATCGGCGACGCCAGCAGGATCACTACGGCGCGGCAGGGAAACAATCGGAGACGTCGATCTGCTCATCACGATGAAGCCTGGGCACGACAAACAGAAAGACGCAAATGCCATTGCCGATTTCATTATGAAATATCCGGAAATCGATCACAAGCTAGCGCACGGAGAAAACAAGCTCAGTTTGATGTTGAAGAGCCGATTGCAGGTCGATGTGCGGCTCTTGCGAAAACAGAACTTCGGCGCCGCCCTGCTCTATTTTACTGGGTCGAAGGAGCACAACGTCGCGCTGCGTGCGCGAGCAAATGATATGGGCTGGACATTGAATGAATACGCACTTACAACGCTGAAGACAGGGAGGATCGTAGCGAGCAAGAGCGAGGAAGAAATTTACGTGAAGCTTAAGCTCCCCTACATCGAGCCCGAGCTTCGCGAGATGAAAGGTGAGATCGAGGCTGCGGAGCACGGAAAGCTGCCGAAACTCGTGGAGCTTATGGATATTCGCGGCGACTTGCAGATGCACACGATTGCCTCAGATGGAAAGAACTCGATTGAGGAGATGGCTGAGGCCGCGCCGGCGTTAGGACATGAATACATCGGCCTTACGGATCATTCAAAGGCAGTGACCGTGGCGAACGGTATGGACGAAAAGCGGACACTCCAACAGATCAAGAAAATACAGAGATCTCAGCGGTCTGTCCCTGATATCCGCCTGCTCTCAGGTATCGAAGTCGACATTCAGAAGGATGGCTCGCTTGACCTGGATAACGATGTGCTCGCGAAGCTCGATGTGGTGGTGGCGTCGGTGCGCTCATACATGAGCCTTGAACGCACAGAAATGACGGAGCGACTTCTCGCTGCTATCGAGAATCCATGCACACAGATCATTGCCCACCCGACCGGTCGCCTTATCCTGCAGCGCGATCCGTTCGATTACGACATGGAAAGAGTTTTTAACGCGGCAGCGAAGTATGGCGTCGCGATGGAATGCAATGCATATCTCGACCGGCTTGATCTGAGCGATGTACACCTTCGAATGGCAAAGCAGTGCGGCGTAAAGATCGTGATATCGACCGACTCGCACAGGACGAGTCATCTGGCGTTCATGAAGTATGGCGTCCAGACGGCACGACGCGGATGGATCGAGAAGGCAGATGTACTCAATACGCGCCCGCTTCGGGAGTTTCTTTCGGTCCTTCGGCCTAAGCCTGGGAGCGCGAGGGCGAAAGTGGCCTAGCTCATACGCAAACGATTTCTTCGGCTGTGGGGAGGAGTTAGGCGGCGGTATTCCTGTCGCTTGGGTGAACCATAAATTGCAAGGCGTCGAGGCCGTAATCGACAAAGACCTCACTTCTGCTTTGCTCGCTTCAAAGCTGGGAGCGGAGTTGTTCGTCGTCGCGACAGACACCGATTCTGTACACCTCGATTACAAGAAATCAACGCAGCGCCTGCTCGAACGTGTCAGCACGGCCGAGCTAGCTTTGTACGCTCGTGCAGGCCATTTTCCGCCAGGGAACATGGGACCTAAGATTGAATCCGTTCTGAAGTTCATGCGCGGCGGAGGAGCCGAAGCCATCATCACTTCTTGAGACACGCTTTGTGCGGTGGTCGCGGGCAAGGCCGGAACGCATATTATTTCAGATCCTTCCAGTCCATCTCCGGATCTGCGGACTGGATTCGAAGTCTCGTCAGGATAACTTCATTCGTACACCTGCGATTTCGATCACGGAATAATCACCGTCCATGAAACAATGCACTCTCGCTTTGAGAGATGGGCACATCCTCAACCTAGTCGCCGTTGGATGCGGGGAGTTTCTTCATGAAGTCGCTCAAACAGGATGCACTTAATTATCATCGCACGGGCCGCAAGGGCAAGATCGAGGTTGTTGCCACCAAGCCTTGTCGTACCCAGGCGGACTTGAGCTTGGCGTACACGCCGGGAGTGGCGGAACCTTGCCGCGAGATTGCAAGATCGCCCGAGTTGAGTTACCAGTACACCGCAAGGGGAAACCTGGTCGCGATAGTCACCAATGGCACTCGGGTTCTCGGGTTGGGAAACATAGGAGCTCTGGCGGGAAAGCCCGTCATGGAAGGCAAGGCGGTACTATTTAAACGCTTCGCGGATATTGATGTTTTCGATCTGGAGGTGAATTCGGAAAAAGCGGAAGACGTCGTCAAGTTTTGCCAGCTTCTCGAGCCGACTGTCGGTGGCATTAATCTCGAAGACATCAAGACGCCGGAATGCTTCTTCATCGAAGAAACGCTATGTAAGACCATGTCGATTCCCGTGATGCATGATGACCAGCACGGAAGCGCCATAGTCTCCGGAGCCGCGCTGCTGGGTGCTTTGGCAATCGTGGGCAAGCAAATCGACCAGGTGCATGTGGTGTTTGTCGGTGCTGGAGCGGCAGGGATCGCTTGCGCCGGACACTACCTCCGATTGGGCGTCCGCCGAGAACGAATGTTGATGTTGGATACGAAAGGCGTGATTTACGCCGGTCGAACCGAAGGCATGAGTCCCTACAAGGCGCGGTTTGCCCGTCAGACCGAATTGCGGACCTTGACGGAAGCGTTGCGCGATGCTGACGTGCTGGTCGGATTTTCGGCCAAGGGCGCGGTGACCCCGGACATGCTGAAGGTCATGGCCCCGCGTCCGGTCGTGTTTGCGCTGGCCAATCCGGACCCGGAGATTACGCCGGAGGATGCGCGAGGCGCCCGCAACGATCTCATCATGGCCACTGGACGTTCCGATTATCCCAATCAGGTAAATAACGTGCTCGGGTTTCCGTTCGTTTTCCGCGGGGCGCTGGATGTCCGCGCCCGTGCGATCAACGACGAAATGAAACTTGCCGCCACTCATGCCTTGGCGGGGTTGGCCAGGGAGGAGGTGCTGGATTCGGTCTGCCAGGCCTACGGCGTGGAAAGAATTCAGTTTGGCCCCGAGTACATCATTCCCAATCCATTCGATCCACGAGCATTAGTCTGGGTGGCCTCAGCCATAGCACGCGCGGCAATGGAATCGGGCGTGGCACGGCAGCCCGTTGTTCTCGAGGAATACCGAGGGCGGCTCGAGCGGTTGGGGGCGCGGATCATGAGTCCCAGATCCTCTCCGCCGCCATAATTCCGCCTGCGCTACTCCTCGCTAGATCACAAGATAGGGCGCGTGCCACCACAGAGCATTTGCCTCCAGCCAAGTAGCCTGATGCCAGTCACCATCGTCACACATACTTCATCACGAAGGAAGAAGGCCTCGCACGGGGGACTTTTTCTCAAACCAGATCAGAGAAACTATTCTCCGCGTTCTTCGGCAGATTGCGCCCGAGGCTGATTTGTCGCGGATCAAACCAGATCTTAGGATCCGAGACCAGTTGGACATTGATTCCATGGACTTATTGAATTGGGTTATGGGTCTGCACAAGGAGCTGAACGTTGGCATTCCAGAGGCGGAGTACCCCAAGCTCGCGAAGTTGGACGGTTGTATCGATTATCTTGCGACTCGCCGAGAACTTCAGTCGCACGCCCAAGTTGAACTAGCAAACGCGCCGGAACAGAGCCGGTGCAACAGAGATGTCAGGCGCTGCCCATGCCCTTGGCACCGCCAGCCGATTGAACCTGAGACTTTTTTGTAGCTTTGAAATGCTGACTGAACCACTCCGCGGCAAGTCGTGCCACTTCTTCCAACGTTCCCGGTTCTTCAAAGAGATGGGTCGCACCGGGAACAATGACCAGCTTCTTGTCGGGAGACCTGAGCTTTGCCAGGGCTTCCCTATTCATACCGATCACGGGCTCGTCATCACCCCCCACGATCAAAAGCGTCGGAACTCGAACAAGTTCGAGTGCATCTCCGGCCAGATCGGGCCGGCCTCCGCGAGAAACGACCGCAGAAACGACAGAGGGAAACTCAGCGGCCGCCATGAGAGCAGCGCCGGCCCCGGTGCTAGCTCCGAAATAACCTACTTTAAGGTCCCTCGTGTCGGGGCTGCTCATGATCCACTTGGTCGCGCCTACCAAGCGCTTCGCAAGGAAAGGGATATCGAAACGAAGTTCGCCTGAGTATTGATCAATAGATTCTTCGTTTCGAGTCAATAGGTCAAACAATAAAGTGGCGATTCCATGTGCCTGGAGCACCTGTGCCACGTAGCGGTTCCGCGGGCTGTGGCGGCTGCTGCCGCTGCCGTGCGCAAAGAGGACCAAGCCCTCCGCCCCCCTCGGAAGAACTAATGTGCCTTCGAGCGTTGCCCCTTCGACGTCGATCGAAACCTCACGCTTCATGCCATCCTTTTGTGATTGTCGCCCTGGGGTCATATTAGAACTCCCTTCTGGATCACGGGGATCGTCCTGTACAACGTTCTGAAGAACTGACTCCCCAGCCCGACGAAGTAGTTCTGTCACTTCCTCATCTGCCAGCTGCAAGAAATTTTCATAGAACTGGCCGATCGCGTAGAAATCTCTCGGCGCGTAGAGACAAACAAGGTCATCCACTTCGCGTTTGAGCCGATTACAGGTGGAAAGTGGAGCCACAGGGACGGCGACGACAAGCCGGGCGGGCTTCATTTGCCGGAGCGCGTTGATGGCGGCGCGCATGCTGGATCCCGTGGCGATGCCATCATCTACAAGGAGAACGGTTAACCCTTCGACCTTCAGAGGGGGTCGGCCGCCTCGATAGGCAATCTCGCGTCGGTCCAGCTCCTTCTTCACTTTTGCAGTGATTTGATCGATTTGTTCTTCGGGAATGCCTATCGCCTCTGTGATCTCCCGGTCAAGCACCCGCGTGTCGCCGGTTGCAAGAGCGCCAAATGCGAGTTCCTCTTGCCCTGGAACACCGAGCTTTCGCGAGAGAAATATGTCCAACGGAGCATTCAAGGCTTTCGCTACTTCAAAGGCGATTGGAACTCCACCGCGTGGAATTCCGAGGACAATCACATCCTTTCGATTCGCGTATGCCTGTAACTGCTTCGCCAGCTTCCGGCCAGCCTCTTCTCGATCTTGAAAGACCATGTATTCAGCTCCGAGCATGATGTTTATCCTCTCACCTTCACTAGGCCGGACATCTCCAGGCGCAACTGCCACATAGCCTACAGGCGCGGCTGAATGTCGCAGTGACGTGCATCACAGACCATGGCTCGAATGAGAGTCAGATATGCGAGGAGACTTTCTGCGTCTCAAACGAACGCGTTCAATGATCAAGAAGGCATCTTACGGTCGCCGTTTGCGAATCGATCTTGCATCGAAGAATGAGGAAGAGCTTTTCAAATGGTTTCTGGCTTGCCTGCTTTCGGAAAGCCGATTCAGACAGAGATCGCCGAGCGAGCCTATCAGGAACTCGTCGGGGCGAGACTCACCAACCCTGATGCAATCATCTGGGCGGGGTGGGACAAACTCGTCCGGTTGTTAGATCG
>Ga0335085_10002300_pt1 | contig 36163 bp, 31 predicted proteins | sample Lox_Sample_45_FD_206712 | JGI IMG/M metagenome (GOLD analysis project Ga0335085, IMG submission 206712) | Soil microbial communities from Loxahatchee National Wildlife Refuge, Florida, United States - Lox_Sample_4.5 | ecosystem: Environmental > Terrestrial > Soil > Wetlands | place: USA... | reverse complement strand
CAAGGAGAAGTCGAGTCGTGCGTCTGTCGGCCCCGTTTCCGGTCCTGTTCTTCGCCAGCGCCGCGCACGGGATGCACCACATCCTGATCGCGCTTTACGCCACGCTGGTGCTGGTGATCTCGCCCGTCTGGCATGTGCCGTACAACGAGCTGATCGCGCTGTGGACCGTGGGCGCCATGCTGATCGGCCTGGGTTCGCCGGTTGCCGGCTGGCTCGCCGACCGCATCGGCGAGACGAAGGTTCTGGTGCTGTGCTTCCTGGGCCTCGGCACGGCGGGAGTGCTGTGCGGGTTGGCGAAGACCACCGGCCAGCTGGAAGGCGCGCTCGCGCTGCTGGGACTGTCCGGCTCGATCTACCACCCGGTCGGATTTTCGTGGGTTGTGAAGCACGCGCGCGTGCGCGGCCGCGCCATCGCGATCACCGGCGTTGCCGGCAGCATCGGCGTGGCGTTGGGGCCGGTGGTGGCGGCGGGCCTCGCCCAATTCGCCGGATGGCGCATGGCGTTCATCGCACCGGGCATTCTCACCTTTGCCATTGGACTGGTGCTGATCGGATTCCATCTCGCCGGCCGCATCGTCGATCGCGCCGACGATCACACGCCGCACGCTGAAGTTCCGCATCGCTCGGACATGACGCGCGCCTTTGCGGTGCTGGCGCTCACCATGACGATCACCTTGGCCGTCTACGCCGCGTTCGGCGCGGCGCTGCCCAAGCTCGTGCAGCTCAACAGCATCGCCGGTGCACGCAGCATCATCATTGTTGGATTGGTCGCCGGAACCATTCAGCTGTTGGGAGCGGCGGGACAATTCGCCGGGGCGCATTTCGGCGACCGCAGCAGCATCGTGCGCGCCTACACCATCACCTTTGTCCTTCTGTGCGTCGCCTTCCCGCTGGTGGCGGCGAGCAGCGGCTGGAGCGTGGCCATTGCGGCCGTTCTGGTCGTGCTGGTGTTCGAATCCATGGCGCCGCTGGAAACCCTGCTGCTGGCGCGATACACGCCGGCCTCGCGCCGCGGCATGGTGTTCGGCATCCGCTATGGCTTGTCGGCAATCGGCACGCCGCTGGGCGTCTGGCTGGTGGCGCGTCTCTACAATCCGGGCGCGCACTTTCTCTATCTGTTCGGCACGTTGACCTTGCTTGCCGCCCTGGCGCTCGCCGCCGTGCAGTTCCTTCCGAGCGATCGCGTTTCGCGCGTCGTTCCCGCCGAATAGGCTTCGCACCTCCAGACGGAAACATTCACGTCGTCTTGACCGGGCACGCGCCGCATCACAAAGTCGGCGCTCATCGGCATCGAGAGGGGATGTTCATGCGCCGCGCTTCCGCACTGTGCCTTGCCGCGTGTCTTGCAGCCATGGCTGCACAGGCGGCCACGCTGAAACAGCTCACGCATCAGGCACCGGACGGCGCCTTCGTCACCATGCTGATGACGGACGGCACGGTGCTGGGGCAAGGCTTCAACGAACAGGACTGGTGGAAGCTCACGCCCGACAATCACGGCAGCTACGTCAACGGCACATGGACGCAAGTCGCCAGCCTGCCGTCGAACTATTCGCCGGATGCGATGGCGGAGTCCGTTCTCGCCGATGGACGCCTCATCATCGCCGGCGGCGAATACAATTTCGACGAATTCTCCTTCACCAATCAAAGCGCGATCTACGATCCTGTCGCCAACACCTGGACCGACATCACGCCCGCCAAGCAGCCGGCCTTCATTGGCGACTCCCCCTCAAACGTTCTCCCGGACGGACGCTTCGTGGTCGGCGAGAAGTTCACCAAGCGAGTTTACGCGTTCGATCCCACCACGATGCAGTGGTCGGAGCTTCCGTCGTCGCACAAGCATGATTTCAATGCGGAGGAAGGCTGGAGCCTGCTCCCCGACGGAACGATCCTCACCTTCGACGTGAAGGATCATCCGCAATCCGAGCGCTACGTGCCGGACAAGGGCAAGTGGGTCGATGCCGGCAGCACGATTGTCGATCTGCGCGGCCCGCAGAATTGCTGCGGCACCTGCATTCCCTATGGACCGAAAGGCAAATGCTACGATCCCCCGGGTGAAGTGGGCGGCAGCGTGCTCCGCCCCGACGGCACGGTGTTCGCGGCGGGATCGCTGCCTGAAGGCGAAACGATCGCGCACACCTCCATCTATTCGCCGCCGTCAAAGGGGGATCCCACGGGCCACTGGACGCCGGGCCCCGATTTTCCCCGCGGCCAGGATTCCTTCGACGCGCCGGTCACCATCCTGCCGAGCGGCAATGTGCTGATCGAATCCTCGACCGGCACGCTTTACGAATCCGACGGTACGACGATGACGCGGACGGGGTCGGCCGGCGGCAATCTCACCAACCTGCCGACAGGCGAAGTGCTGATCGGCGGCGCCACTGTGTATCAGCCGGACGGAAAGCCGCAGAAAGCGTGGGCGCCCAAGATCGACAGCGTTCCCACCACGCTGACGCGCGGGCAGACTTATCAGGTGAGCGGGCGGCAGTTTAACGGATTGTCGCAAGGCGCGTCGCTGGGCGACGAATTCGACTCGCACACCAATTATCCGCTGGTGCGCATCACCATGGATTCGACGAGCCACGTGTTCTATGCGCGCACGCACGGCCACAGCACCATGGCGGTGGCGACCGGCAAGCTTCCGGTGTCGACGAATTTCGACGTGCCGGCGACCACGGAGACCGGTAGCGGCAAGCTGGAGGTCGTCGCCAACGGTATTGCGTCGAAGGGCGTTGCCGTTACGGTGAACTGACAGCAAAGGTTTGTCAGCCGGGCAATGCATCCTGCCATCCACGCGCAAGCAACGCCGGACAAGCCCGCCATCATCATGGCGGGCTCCGGCGAGAGCCTCACCTATCTCGAGCTGGAGGAGCGCTCCAACCAGGGCGCACAATTGTTCCGCAAGCTCGGCCTCAAGCCGGGCGATGCCATCGCGCTCTTCATGGAGAACAATCTCCGCTACCTCGAGATCTGCTGGGCGGCACAGCGCGCCGGCCTCTACTTCACCTGCATCTCGTCGCGGCTGACCCCGCCGGAAGTCGAGTACATCGTGCGCGATTGCGGTGCGACGGCTCTGATCGCGTCTGCGGGACTCGCGAAGACCGCCGCCGAACTCGCCACGCTCATGCCCGATGTGGTGTTGCTCATGGTCGGCGGCACCGCTGATGGCTATGCGAGTTATGAAGCGGAAGCCGGCGCCATGCCGATCACCCGCATCGCGGACGAGACCGCCGGCACCGACATGCTCTACTCGTCCGGCACCACTGGCCGGCCGAAGGGCGTGCGCGTGCCGCTCAGCGGTGCTGCGATCGACACGCCGACGCCCTTGCTGATGCTGGTGTCAGTGCTGTTCGCATTCAACGAGCACACGATCTATCTCTCGCCGGCGCCGCTCTATCACGCCGCACCCTTGCGCTACTGCATGGCGGTGCAGCGCGCCGGCGGCACCGTCATCGTGATGGAGCATTTCGATCCGGAGGCAGCGCTTGCACTGATCGAGCAACATCGCGCCAGCGCGAGCCAATGGGTGCCGACCATGTTCGTGCGCATGCTGAAGCTGCCCGACGGGATCCGCGCGAAATACGATCTCTCTTCGATGAAGGCGGCGATCCACGCGGCCGCACCCTGCCCCGTCGAGGTCAAGCGCCGCATGATCGAATGGTGGGGGCCGGTGCTGCACGAATACTATGCCGGCACCGAAGGCAACGGGTTCTGCTACGTGAACAGTGCCGATTGGCTCACCCATCCCGGTACGGTGGGCAAATCGCTGCTCGGCGAAATCCACATCTGCGACGATTCCGGCAACGAATTGCCGGTCGGCGAAGAAGGCATCGTCTATTTCGCCGGGGCCACGGAATTCCGCTATCACAATGACGAACAGAAGACGCGCGACTCCCGCCATCCCGCGCATCCCGACTGGTCGACGCTCGGCGATGTCGGCAAGCTCGATGCCGAAGGCTATCTCTACCTCACCGACCGCAAGGCCTTCATGATCATCTCCGGCGGGGTGAACATCTATCCGCAGGAAGCCGAGAACGTGCTCATCACCCATTCCAGAGTGGCCGATGTCGCCGTGATCGGCGTGCCGAACGAGGAATTCGGCGAGGAAGTGAAGGCCGTGGTGCAGCCGGCGGACTGGCGCGAGGCCGGACCGGAATTGGCGGAAGAGCTGATCGCGTATTGCCGCGAGCGGCTGTCGCCCATCAAGTGTCCGCGCTCGGTCGATTTCGAGCGCGAGCTTCCGCGCCATCCCACCGGCAAGCTGTACAAACGCCTGATCCGCGACCGCTACTGGGGCAAGCGGGATTCGCGTATCGTCTGATTTCGCCAATCGGGAACGGAGAGATCTTCATGCGCAACGTATCGTTCGAGGAATTGCCTTCGCTGGCCGGACAGGAGATCGGCGTGTCCGAGTGGTTCACGCTCGATCAGCAGCGCATCAACACCTTCGCCGACGCCACCGGCGATCACCAGTGGATTCACGTCGATGTCGAGCGTGCCAAAAAAGAAATGCCGGACGGCAAGACCATCGCGCACGGCTTTCTCACATTGTCGCTGCTGCCGGTGCTTGGCAGCCAGATCATGCGCGTGAGCGGCGTTTCGCGCGGCATCAATTACGGCCTCAACAAAGTCCGCTTCACCAACACCGTACAGGTGGGTAGCCGCGTGCGCGGGAGGCAGAAGCTGATCGCCGTTGAACAGCGCGGCGATGCGGTGCAGACGACGAGCGAATTTACCGTCGAGATCGAAGGCCAGCAGCGTCCGGCTCTCGTCGCCGAATGGATCGGTCTTCTGTATAAGGCGTGAGTGTGAGTGCCGCCTGGCCGGAACTGCCCTACGCCGCGTGGAAAGACACCGCGGCCACGCTGCAATTGTGGACGCAGATCGTCGGCAAGGTGCGGCTGGCGCTGACGCCGTGGCTCAATCATTCCTGGCACGTGACCTTGCGCGTGTCGGCACGCGGGCTCGTCACGCCGCTCATCTCCACGAATGAAACCGATCTGCAGATCGAGTTCGATTTCATCGATCACCTGCTGTGGCTCAAGCGCGCGAATGGCGGCGTTCGCCAGATCACGCTCAAACCGATGACCGTTGCGGCATTCTACGCCGCGGTGCTCGCAGCCCTTGGCGACCTTGGCATCGCCATGCGCATCGACGATCTGCCGAACGAATTGCCCGATCCCGTTCTGCCGTTTTCGAATGACACCACGCACACCGCGTACGATCCCGAACATGCCAACCGCTTCTGGCACGTGCTCCTGCGCAGCCACGAAGTCTTTTCGCATTTCCGCACGAGTTTCCTCGGCAAGGCGAGCCCGGTGCATTTCTTCTGGGGCAGTTTCGACCTCGCGGTGACGCGCTTCTCGGGCCGCCGTGCGCCGCTGCATCCCGGCGGCATTCCGCACCTGTCCGATGCGGTGGTGCGCGAAGCCTATTCGCACGAAGTGTCGAGCGCCGGCTTCTGGCCTGGCGGCGGCGGAATCGACTATCCGGCGTACTATTCCTATGCCTATCCAACTCCGGCGGGCTTTGCCGATACGCGGGTTCAGCCGGACGCGGCCTTCTTCAGCAAGGAGCTCGGCGAGTTCGTCCTGCCTTACGAGGCGGTCCGCATGTCAGCCGATCCGCGAGCAACACTGATGGACTTCCTCGAAACCACCTACGCCGCCGCGGCCGACCTCGCCCACTGGGACCGCGCGGCGCTGGAATGCGAGCTGGGCCAGCCCAGGCGGCCGCGTCCCGTGGGTTGACATTTTGTTCGGCAGGGTTATATTGTTGCGCATTGGATCGGCCCCGATTCGGGTGGCCGGCTGGGCGCCCACAGATGCGCCCGATTAGGAGCGCATGACGAATCAGACGTTGGCCGGCACGGACGCCGGCGTGAGTGAAGTAAGCCCTTCGGAAACTTCTTCTTTCTCTCCCGCTGAAAATACCGAAACGCCTCAGCCACTTGGCTCGGAAAGCCCTGCGGATTCCGCCGCTTCACAGCCACGAACCGGCTGGTGGAAGAAGCGCACGACTCCCCTCCCGGAGCCCGTGGCCAGTCCGCCGCGCGCGGGGGACCCTACCCCCCCAATTTCGCAGAACGAATATGCCAGCCTCGAATCAGGCGAAAACGACGGCATACCCCAAAAACAAATAGTGGTGGTCCCGGCAGACGCACCCACTCCATCTGGATTCAATGACCTCGGCCTGTCAGCGGACCTGCTGAAGGCCGTCGCAGAGGCGGGCTATTCCACGCCCACCCCCATCCAGGCGCAGGGTATTCCCCGCGTGCTGGCCAAGCGTGATGTCATCGGCATCGCCCAGACCGGCACCGGCAAGACGGCCAGCTTCACCCTTCCCATGATCGAGCTTCTCGCCCGCGGCCGCGCCAAGGCGCGCATGCCCCGCTCGCTGATTCTGGAACCGACCCGCGAACTCGCGGCGCAGGTTGCGGAAAGCTTCGAGAAGTACGGCAAGTACAACAAGCTTTCGATGGCGCTGCTGATTGGCGGCACCTCGTTCGATGACCAGGACAAGAAGCTCGATCGCGGCGTGGACGTGCTCATCGCGACGCCGGGCCGCCTGCTCGACCATTTCGGCCGCGGCAAGCTGATGCTGAGCCAGGTCCAGGTGCTCGTCATCGACGAAGCCGACCGCATGCTCGACATGGGCTTCATCCCGGACGTCGAGAAGATCTGCAAACTCATCCCGTTCACGCGGCAGACGCTGTTCTACTCGGCGACCATGCCACCGGAGATCCGCCGTCTCACCGAGCAGTTCCTGCACAATCCCGTGCGGGTGGAAGTGGCGCGGCCTGCCACGACAGCTGAGAATATCAAGCAGGTGGCGATCGACGTTCCGGCGAACGACTGGGCCAAGCGCGAGGCGCTGCGCCGCCTCATCCGCGACGCGGGCGCGATCACCAACGCCATCGTGTTCTGCAACCGCAAGCGCGATGTGGATGTTGTGGCGAAATCGCTGAAGAAGCACGGCTTCAATGCCGCGCCGCTCCACGGCGATCTCGATCAATCCGTCCGTACGCGGACATTGGACGCGTTCCGCGCCGGCGACGTGGCCATCCTGGTGGCAAGCGACGTGGCGGCACGTGGGCTCGACATCCCGGCGGTGTCGCACATCTTCAATTTCGACGTCCCGTACCATGCCGACGATTACGTCCACCGCATCGGCCGCACCGGCCGCGCCGGGCGCTCCGGCCACGCCTACATGCTGGTCACCTCGCGCGACGCAAAATATCTCGATGCAATCGAACGGCTCACCGGCAGCAAGCTGGAGCGGCGTTCGCTCGACGGTCTGGCCGAAGCCGTACAGTCTCGCCCGCATGATGGCCACAGCCACGGGAACGGTCACGACCGGCATCGCGGCGGCAAGGATCGTCATCGCGAGCGCGGGCACCATCCGCGCCCGGTGAAGGACCACGGCCATCGCGCTTCGATGGAGCCGATGTCCGCTCCGGCAGCGGCTGCCACGTCCCAAGCCCCGGAGCCGCATCACGCGCCGAAGCAACATCATCCGAAGCCGGCACAGCACGCGAAGCCGCACCAGCCTCACGGAAAATCGCAACAGGCGAAGCAGCAGCACCAATTGAAGGCGTCGCAGCCGCCGGCAGAGAAGAAGCCGGACGCCCACCAGCTGCCGCCGTTCCTGCTGCGGCCGATTCCACTGCCGAAGGAAAAGCCGGCGCCTGCTCCGCGCAGCCCGTCGCGCAAGAAGACCCCAGCGGCGGTCTGACGCGCCATGGCCGCGCCGAAAGTCTTCGGCATCGGATTCCAGAAGACGGGCACCTCGTCGCTCGATGCGGCGTTCCGCATCCTTGGCTATGCGACCGACAAGGGCGTGTTCATCAACGAGCCGCGCAAGCGCGACAGCGTTCACATCGCCCCGCCATTGACGAATGAGAATGTTCTCGCCGCGGTGTTGCCGATCGCGGACTCGCGCGAGGCGTTTTCCGACAATCCGTGGCCGTTGCTGTTCCGTGAAATGGATACGCGCTATCCGGGCTCGAAGTTCATCCTCACGGTGCGCGATCCGAGAGAATGGATCGCGAGTGTGGTGCGTCATTTCGGCGACCGGCCATCGGACATGACGCAATGGATCTATGGCGTGCCCTGCCCCGCCGGTCATGAAGCGCGATGCCTGGAGGTCTATGAGAAGCACAACGCGGCCGTGCGAGCGCACTTCGCATCGCGCCCGGCCGACCTTCTCGAGCTCGACCTCTCCGTCAAGCCGCGCTGGGACGCGCTTTGCGCCTTCCTCGGCAAGCCGGCGCCGGACAGCCCCTTTCCCCACGAAAACCCGGCAACGGAACGCGAGCGGAAGCAGAATTCCGTGTGGCGGCGCTTCAAGCAACGCCTGCGAAGCGGCGTACCTTAACGGATTTTTACCACGGCCTGTTGCAGGGTCGCGGCCTTGCGGCAGCGGTGCCTGCCGCATCGGGGATGCAGCTTGAGTCAGACGGCCGACCAGAAGCGAAAGCTTGCGGGCGACGCGATCGCATTGATGACACAGCTCGATGTCGAGCCGTCGCCCGACAACTATTCCGTGTTCCATACTTACTGCGCCGGCACCAAGCCTGAGCTGAAGCGCGCGGTCGACGTTCTGATCGGTTCCGGCAACGCGATCCGCCAGGCCGCGCTCGACGCCATACGGGACGAGCACCTGGCGCCGAGCCTTGAAGCGGCCATCGCCAATCTCGGCGCCGAGATGAACGGCACCCTGACGGGTGTTCTCGAACACATCGCTCGCGCAGCACGCGACACGACGGCGTACGAGAAGACCCTGTCGGCGGCCAGCGGCGAGCTCGGCGGCGTGAACTCGGGCCACGATCTCACCAAGCTTGTGGGAACTCTGCTCAGCGCCACCCAGGCAATGGAAGCGCGCACCAAGGATCTCGAGACGGAACTCCATCGCTCTTCGAAGGAAGTGGAAGACCTGAAGTCCAAGCTCGACGATGTCCGGATGGAGAGTCTGACCGACCCGCTGACCGGAATCCGCAACCGCAAGGCGCTCGATCTCGAACTCGAGCGGGCTTTCAACAACGCACGCACGCACGGCGAGCCGCTCAGCCTTTTCATGTGCGACATCGACCGCTTCAAGACATTCAACGACACCTGGGGTCATCAAACCGGCGACCAGGTGCTGAAGCTCGTCGCGCAATGCCTGTCGGAGAACGTCAAGGGGCGCGACACGGCAGCGCGCTTCGGCGGCGAGGAATTCGCCGTGATCCTGCCGCAGACCGAACTTGCCGACGCTGTGAGACTCGCCAACGCCATCCGCAAGCGTGTCGAGAGCAAAAAGCTGCTAAAGAAATCCACCGGCGACATTCTGGGCGCCATCACCATTTCGATCGGCGTGTCACAGCTCACCGAGGCCGACACGGTCGAAACGCTCGTGAAGCGGGCGGATTCCTGCCTCTACGCTGCCAAGCACGGTGGCCGCAACCTCGTCATGGCGCAGACCGAAATTCCAGGCAACCGCGCCGCCTGAACCGCTCTTCCGTTTGCTTCGGCAACGCGCCATGCTGCGCGCGACTGCTATCTGAGGCTTCCCACATGAAGAAGGACTTCGAACGCGCGCATCTCACATTGCATGGCGATGTCGCGGTGCTGACGATGAATCATCCCGAGGCCATGAACGCCGCCTCGGCCAAAATGGTGCGCGGAATGCTCGCCGCATTGGACGAGATCGAAACGCCGCAAAGCGGCATACGTGCGCTCATCTTCACCGGCGAAGGCCGCGGCTTCTGCGCCGGCGCCAACCTGACCGAACCGCCGGAACATGGAGCCGGCCCCATCAGCGTCGGCTACACACTCGACAAGATCTACCACCCCTTCCTGCGCCGCTTGCGCGACCTGCGGATGCCGATCGTCACCGCCGTCAACGGCGCAGCGGCCGGAGTCGGCATGAGCCTCGCGCTGATGGGCGATATCGTTATCGCGGCGCGCTCGGCCTATTTCCTGCAGGCGTTCGCGCGCATCGGCCTTGTGCCGGATGGCGGATCGACCTGGCTGTTGCCGCGTCTCATCGGCGTGGCGCGGGCAAAGGAATTGTCGCTGCTGGCCGAAAAACTGCCGGCGGAGAAAGCGCTGGAGTGGGGCCTCATCAACCGTGTGTGCGACGATGCCGCTCTGCTGGATGAGGCGCTGGCCATTGCCGGCAAGCTTGCCAAGGGACCGACGGCCACACTGGTCGCCACGCGGCAGCTCTACTTCCGGAGCCTCGACAACACCTACGAGGAGCAGCTCGAGGCCGAGCGCGAGGCCCAGGAGCGGGCTGCGGAGACTGAGGACTTTCGCGAGGGCGTCCGAGGATTCCTGCAAAAGACCCCGCCGAATTTCAAAGGCCGCTAGCGCCACGATCTTGCGCCGAAGTGTCGCGTCGCGACAGGAAGCGACACTCTCGCGCGGGCGTGACTTGCGCTCGCTCGAAATCTGCGGCCCACTCCGCCCGCCGTGGGGGGGCCCGCCATCTTGCCGGCTCGAATACGATTGGGAGGACCTGGATGAAGAAGCTTGCGCTTGCGCTCACCTGCGTTGCACTCGCCGCGACCGCTGCGGCCGGTCAACAGCAGTCGGCGGCACCGGCAAAGCCGGCGTTCGGCACCTGGGGCGTGGATCTCACCGCGATGGACAAGTCGGTGAGGCCGGGCGACGACTTCTTCACTTATGTCAACGGCAACTGGCTGAAGAGCGCGGTCATCCCGCCGGATCGCTCCAGCACAGGATCGTTCCAGGACCTCCAGATCCTCAGCGAGAACCGGATGAAGGAGATCGTCAACGGATTGGAAGCGCGGCCGCTGGCCGATCTCAATCCGGAAGAGCGCAAGATCCGCGATCTCTACGATGCCTTCACCGACCAGAAGCAGATCGATGCGCGCGGCCTCACCCCGGTCAAGAAAGACCTCGCCTATTTCGCCTCGCTGAAGACCCATGAGGACGTCGCCAAGGCGATGGGAGCACAGGGCCGCGGTACGGACAGCCTGTTCGGCGACGGCGTCATCCCGAATGCCAAGAACTCCAATATCTACATCCTGACGATCACGCAGAGCGGCCTCGGCATGCCGACGCGCGACTACTATCTGAGCCCGGACAAGGCGCTGGCGGATGCGCGCAATGCCTACAGGAAGCACCTCGTCACGATGCTGAACTTCACCGGCGCGAAGAACGCCGAAGCGCGCGCGCAGGCAGTCTACGATCTCGAAGCGAAGATCGCGGAAGCGCATTGGCCGCAAGCCGATCGCCGCGACGCCGACAAGACATTCAACCCGATGACGATCTCGGCTCTGACCGCTTACGCGCCTGAGTTTCCGTGGCGTCTGTTCTTCGCCGCGCAGGGCCTGAGCCCGAAGACTCCGGACGGCAGGGAACGCTCCGTTGTGGTGCGCGAGAACACGGCGTTTCCGGCGATGGCGAAGACGTTCCGCGCGACGCCGGTTGCCGTGTGGCGCGACTGGCTGACCCTGCATTACCTCCACACCATGGCGCCTTTCCTCGCCAAGGACATCGACGACGCCGATTTCGATTTCTACGGCAAGGTACTGGGCGGACAGACACAGCAGCTTCCCCGCGACACGCGCGGCGTGCGCCTGATCGACGGCCGCCTCGGCCACCCGCTCGGCAAGCTCTACGTCGCGAAATACTTCCCGCCTGAGGCAAAAGCGAAGGCCGAGCTGCTCGTCAGCAATCTGCTGAAGGCCTATGATACCGACCTTCACACGATCACCTGGATGACGGAGGCCACGAGGCAAAAGGCGCTGGACAAGCTGCATGCCTTCACGCCGCACATCGGCTATCCCGAGAAGTGGCGCGATTATTCCGGCCTCAAGATCGATCGCAACGATCTCGTCGGCAACATCGAACGCAGCGACCTGTTCGAATGGCACTATCGCCTCGATCGCATCGATCAGCCGGTCGACCGCAACGAATGGTTCATGACGCCGCCGACAATCAACGCGTATTACACGGCGCCGCTCAATGCGATCTTCTTCCCGGCGGCGATCCTGCAGCCGCCCTTCTTCGATCCCAATGCGGACGACGCCGTGAATTACGGGGGCATCGGTGTGGTGATCGGGCACGAGATCAGCCACGGCTTCGACGATCAGGGCAGCAAGTATACCGGCGCGGGAATCCTGCAGAGCTGGTGGACGGATGAGGATCTCAAGGCCTTCCGGGAGCGAACGGCAGCGTTGGGCGCCCAATTCGATGCTTACGAGGCGCTGCCGGGACTGCACGTCAACGGCAAGCTGACCATGGGCGAGAACATCGGCGACCTTTCGGGTATCGCCATTGCGCTCAAGGCCTATCACATCTCGCTTGGCGGCCAGCCGGCGCCGGCTCTCGATGGTTACACGGGCGACCAGCGCTTCTATCTGTCCTACGGACAGATCTGGCGTTCGAAGTATCGCGATCCGGCGGTGCGCTCGCAGGTGCTGTCGAATCCGCACAGCCCGTCGCCGTTCCGCGTGATCGGCGCCACGCGCAATCAGGACGAATGGTACTCCGCGTTCGATGTGAAGCCGGGCGACAAGTACTTCCTGCCGCCGGACCAGCGCGTCCGACTGTGGTAGTGACCTATGCGCCGCCGGACCAAATCCGGCGGCGTCTTTTCATTGGAGATATTATGAAACTTGGTCTCATTGCACTCGCCGCCGTGGCGACGGCCACAACAGCAATGGCTGCCGCGCCGCAGGTTCCGCCGTGGGGCGTCTACCTCAACGACATCGACAAGAGCGTGAAGCCCGGCGACGACTTCTTTCAGTACACAAACGGCGCCTGGTACAAGAAGAGCGTCATTCCGCCGGACCGCTCCTACTCCGGCGTCAATCTCGAGCTCGACAAGCAGAACGAGCAGCGGCTGAAGGACATTGTCCACCGGCTGGCGGCCAAGCAAAATCCCTCGGTGGAAGAGGCAAAGCTGCGCGATTTCTACGAGGCGTTTGAAGACCAGAAACAGATCGACGCTGCCGGATTAAATCCCGCGAAGGCCGATCTTGCCCAAATCGCCGGCGCGAAATCCTTGCAGGATGTCGCTCGCCTGATGGGTGCGCCTGCCCTGTCCCTCGATGGGCCGTTCGGCGCCTATATCGGTCCCGATCAGAAGAACCCCAACGCATACGTGCTTTATCTCGGCCAGTCCGGTCTCGGCATGCCGGATCGCGACTACTACCTGAAGACCGATCCCGAGATCCTGAAGACGCAGGCGGCGTACAAAAAATACCTGGCGCAGATGCTCGGCTTTGCCGGCGACAAGGATGCAGCCTCCCGCGCCAACGCCATCTATGACCTTGAACACGACATCGCCGTTGCGTCGTGGCCCGCGGCGGACCGTCGCGACGCGGTCAAGACCTACAACCCGATGCCGATCTCCGCGCTGAAGACTTTCGCGCCGCAGTTTTCCTGGGATGCATTCTTGGCGGCGACCGGCTTGTCTGAAAACTCGCCTCACGGCGAGCGCGGCATCGTGGTCGGGGAAAAATCGGCATTCCCGAATCTCGCCGCGGTTTTCGCGAAGACGCCCGTCGCCGTGTGGCGCGACTATCTCACCGTGCGGTACCTGCACACGTTCGCGCCATTCCTGCCACGCCAGATCGACGATACGGATTTCGATTTCTACGGCAAGGTGATCGACGGCAAGACAACGCAGCTGGATCGCGAAACCCGCGGCATTCATCTTCTCGATCGCGCCATGGGTGAAGCGCTCGGCAAACTCTATGTGGCGGCCTACTTCCCGCCTGCGGCGAAGGCCAAGGCGCAAGACCTCGTCCACAATCTTCTCACGGCATATGCGGACGACATCAAGACCCTGCCGTGGATGACGCCCGCGACACGCGCCAAGGCGCTGGACAAGCTGAAACACTATCGGCTGAAGGTCGGCTATCCCGACCACTGGCGCGACTATTCGGCGTTGCAGATTTCACGCGGCGATCTCGTGCAGGATGCGAGGAACGCGATCGAATTCGAATGGAACCGCGAGCTGCATCGCATCGACCAGCCAGTCGACAAGACGGAATGGGGCATGTCGCCGCCCACCAACAACGCATACTACGATGCGACGTTGAACGAGATCGTGTTCCCCGCCGGCATCCTGCAGCCGCCGTTTTTCGATCCCAACGCGGACGATGCGGTGAACTATGGCGAGATCGGCGCCACCATCGGCCACGAAATCAGTCACGGGTTCGACGATCAGGGCTCGAAATACGACGCCGACGGTTCGCTCCACAATTGGTGGACGCCCGAGGATCGCAAGAACTTCGACGCCCGCACCGCGGCGCTCGCCAAACAGTACGATTCGTACGAGGCGCTGCCCGGCCTGCACATCAACGGCAAGCTGACCCTGGGCGAAAACATCGCGGATTTGGCGGGACTGGTGATCGCGTACAAGGCCTACCACATATCGCTGCACGGCAAGCCGGCGCCGGTTCTGAACGGCTACACCGGCGATCAGCGATTCTACATCGGCTATGGCCAAAGCTGGCGCCAGAAGGATCGTGAGGGCGCCGAGCGCGCGCAGCTTCTCTCCAACCCCCACAGCCCTGCGGCGTACCGGGTCAACGGCGTGGTGCGCAACGACGATGGCTGGTACGCGGCGTTCCCGGAGATCAAGGCCGGCGAGAAGTACTTCCTGCCGCCGGACCAGCGCGTGCGGCTGTGGTAGGGTGCTGGCCGTAGCGCGCGAGCGAGACTGACACTCGCGCGCCGGCGGTGGACCCGAGATGTCAACGACCGTGGCAGCCGGCAGACGGATCGACCGGGCATTCTCGGCGAAAGCGGTCGTGGACGGGCGCGAGTATCTGGGCTTCGCTGGCTTCGGCTATCTTGCTCTCACGGACATTCCCGAAATCCGTGCCGCGGTCGCGGACGCATTGGCGCGCGGCGTGGCGTTTTCACGCGTCATGCCGGGCGCCGCGCACGCGCTCGACAAGGAATTCGACGATGTCGAGGAGGCCGGCGCTCGCGCCCTGAACGCGGAGCGAAGCCTCTACTTCGCTACCGGCTACATGATCGGGATGGTTGGCCTGGCCGCGCTTGAGCTTGGCAACGCTCTGCTCGTCATCGACGAGCACGCCTACACGAACCTCAAGGATGCCGCGACGCTGAGCGGGCTGCCCGTCGCCGCGTTCCGCCACTGCGATGCCGATTCTCTCGCCGAAGCCATCCGCGCGCAGCTGAAGCCCGGACAGAAACCGGTGGTCATCACCGATGGTGTCTTTGGACCAACTGGGCGCATGCCGCCGCTCGCGGATTACGCTTCGGTGCTGGCGCCATACGGCGGACGGCTGTTGATCGACGAGTCGCATTCGTTCGGCACGGTCGGCGAGAACGGACGCGGCGCCGCCGAGCTGTGCGGCGTCGAATCCGTCGCCACCGTCGGTGCGACGTTGAGCAAGGCCTACTGCGCGCATGGCGCGTTGCTCGCCTGCTCGGCTGAGACAGCGGAGCGACTGCGCAATGCTGCAATCATCCGCGCGTCATCGGCAGGTTCGCCCTTGTCGGCCGCCGCATCGAGTGCTGCACTGACCTACGTGGACACGCGACCGGAGATCCGGCGCGCGATCCGCGCGATGGCGGATCACTTGAGAACGAAACTGGCAGCCACCGGATTCGACGTTACGCCAGGCGCCGGAGCGATCGTGTCGTTTGCTCACGGCAGCGCCGACGACATGCAGAACATCCGGCTGAAGCTTGCCGCCAAAGACATCCTCATTGTTTATGGCGCCGGGTATGCGAGCACTCCGCCAGAAGGCATTCTGCGCTGCTCCATTTTTCGCGATCATTCGATGGCGGACATGGACCGCCTGGTGGACGCGATCATGTCGGCCTGAGCCTTGACGTTCCCCCAACCTGGGCGTGTAGTGCACGCTCTACCTAAGGGGGACAATCCAATGAGAGTGATCGTGCCATTTGCCGCCTTCGGGCTGGCCGCGCTGTTTGCCGCGTCTCCGGCAAACGCCAACAGCACATTTCCCTACACCTGCTCGAACACGAGCTTCCAGTATACGTCGACAGGGCTCGCGACCATCCAGTCGACCTGCCTGCAGTCGAACGGCATGCCGCATCAAACAACCCTGCTGTTGAAGGGCATCAGCAACCAGAATGGCAAGCTCGTGCAAGGCACCGGCACCAGCACATTCCAGCAAAGCTGCGGCTCCATCGCGATCATGACCGAAGGGCCGATCGTCACGTTGACCGCCTATTGCCGCATGAGCAACGGCTCGAGCAACTCGACCAGCCTGAGCCTCAACAACATCGCCAACGACAACGGCAAGCTCGTGCAGAAGTAGCGTTTCAGGTCAGCGCTTCTTGCGGAGGCGCGCTGGGCGCTGAGCCTTGCGGGCTTTCTTTGTCGCGGTCGGCGAGGCTTTTGCCACATCCAGTGCGGCGCGCGCCCATTGTGCCAGTTCGTCCGGATCGTCGTAGAGCCGGTCCGGCAGCGCGAACCATGTCGTCACAATGGTTTCGCCGGTCGAGTGCTTCCTGAAGCTGAAGGGCTTGCACTCTTCGACGACGAAAGCTTTGCGGCTCTGCTCGTCCGTCTTGAAATAGATGCGGTCGTCGAAAATCATGCCGAACATGAGGTCGCCGGACCAGATGCCATCGCCGCCGAAGAACCGGCGCAACGCGATCGGGCCGAATTCGGCGAACAGATCGTCGAAGCGATGCGGATCAGAGGTCATGTGCGATGGAGTTTCCGGCGCGCCTCGCCCAGCACTATGCTGCGTTACAGGTAGCTGAGCCACCACTCCGTCCGGCGGCGGCGCAGGCCGGCGTACCACCGGCACAACGGATAAAGCGCGACCACCACGAAAATCCAGACACCGTACACGAGCGGCAGGCCCGGTGCCGCCCATCCCGGCGGCTGACTGAACGGAAAATGGGCAAGATCGGGCGACTGGAACATCTCTTTCATCTCCCCATAGCGCAGCCAGCTGGCGCCGACGGCCAGAAGATGAATCAGATAGAAGTGCAGCACGTAGAAGAACAGCGGCACCTTGCCGAAGATAAGCGCCGGATGCAGCACGACAGGAACGCCATTCTCGAAGAGGCGCAGAAGGAGGACTGCGGGACCAAGCGTCATCAGGAGAAACAGCAGCGAAGGCGGATATTTCGTCGTGTTGAGAAACGACATGATCGTCCACATGCCGTTCTTCTGCGGCGACCATGGCGACGGATCCCCGTACCCGTTCACCAGGCGCAAGACAACGAATCCCGCAACCAGCACCAGACCGATTGCCAGCTGCAGGCGCTTCCGGCTCTCTGCGCTCCACTCATAGGTTTGCCCGAGCACGTAGCCGAGAGCCGTGACCGCGACCCACGGGATCAGCACATAGGCAACGAACACCACATGGTGATTCATGCTCAGGACGATGCCGGGCACATGCAGCACATTCCACACGGGCGCCAATGCTCCGAGGGAGCTTGGAGCGATGCCATCGAGCACGTTGTGCCCGGCAATCATGACCAGACTGATCGCGGCAATCGCCCAGGTGGGAAGCCAGATCAGGCCGGCAAGCACGATCATCGCCCAACCCAGCGCCCACAACACCGTGATGATCGTGGTCTGGTAGTCGAAATTGAACTGCAATGCGAAACGCATCACCACAAGCTCGAGGAAGATCAGCCACAGCCCGCGCGTGACGAGGAAGCGCGCCAGGGCCGTTTTCGTCATGCGCCTGCCCATGAGGTATGCGCCAGTCCCCGTCAGCAGGAAAAAGACGGGTGCACAGATATGCGTGATCCACCGCGTGAAGAAGAGCGCGGCCGTCGTTGTCGTCAGATCGACTGCGTTTGAAGTCAGATCGCCGAAAAAATCATGCGAATGATCCAGCGCCATGAGCATGATGATAACGCCGCGCAACAGATCGATGGATTCGATGCGCGCGGCCGCCGGCGACACCGCGGCCCGTTGAAAGCCTGTGGGAACTGCTGTGGCTGAAACTGTCATGTCCCCGCCCCCTGGAGAGCCGGATAGTCTTCCCGGACGGTGCCACGATCAATCGGCTAACGGGAAAGTGACATCCGCGACGATCAGTCGGCGTCGGCCGGTTTCAGCGTGACCGATTCGCCGCAGCCGCAGGCGGCCGTCTGGTTCGGATTGTTGAACACGAACCGACTGCCTAGCTTCTCGCGCACGAAATCCATCTCCGTGCCGATGAGGAACATGATGGCCTTGGGATCGATGAACACCTTCACGCCCTGATCCTCGACCACTTCCTCATAAGGGAGCGGCGCATCGGCATAATCCATCGTGTAGCTCATGCCGGCGCAGCCGCCATTGGTGACGCCCACGCGAACGCCCTGATATTTGCCTTCCGCGTTCGCCATGATGTCGCGAATACGCGCCGCGGCGGCTTGCGAAAGCTTGATCGCCTTCGGACGCTCGCGATGGGGGCGAGTTGTTGTTGCTGTTGTGCTCATGCTCTACTCATCTAGCTTGCTGCCGCGAATAGCGAATAGTGAGTAGCGAATATGGAATAATGCTGCAGCATCTTGGCTCACTTTCCCTATTCGCTATTCGCCACTCGCTATTCGCGTCTTTCTCTCAGTACATATTCAATTCCAACTTCGCTTCTTCGCTCATGCGTTCTGGTGTCCATGGCGGATCGAAGGTCATGTTCACTGTCACCTTGCCGATGCCGTCGATGCCTTCGAGCGCCTGCTGCACCATGCCGGGCATTTCGCCCGCCACGGGACAGCCCGGCGCCGTGAGCGTCATGTCCACCGTGGTGTCGTAATTGTCGGCCACGTCCACCTTGTAGATAAGCCCGAGTTCGTAGATGTCCACCGGGATTTCCGGATCGTAAACCGTCTTCAGCGCCGTCACGAGCTTGCCCGTAAACGCCTCGAGCTCGGCCGGCGTGAGCTTGGTTTCCGCGCCGGCGCCCGCCGCCACTTCGGCATTCATGTCAGATTTGATCGGCTCGACGTTCATTCCGTTTTGGCGGTGTCGCCGCCCTCCAGTGCCGATTTCATCGTGTGCCACGCCAAGGTCGCGCATTTCACCCGCATGGGAAATTCCGAAATGCCGCCCATCACTTCCAGCCGCTCGCGATCCTCTTCCGCCAGCCCGTTCGTGGATTCGCCCTTCACCAGATGCAGGAAACCGCCCATCAGTTTCTCGGCTTCCTCCACCGTGCGCCCCACCAGCATGTCCGTCATCAACGAGGCGCTTGCCTGGCTGATGGCGCAGCCTTTGCCTTCGAAGGCGATGTCCGCAATGCGGTTGTCGGCATCGACCGCGAGATAGATCTTTACCCGGTCGCCGCACAACGGATTGTAGCCTTCGCCGGTGTGCGTCGCGTCTTCCAGCGCGCCGAAATGGCGCGGGTGGCGCGAGTGATCGAGGATCACTTCCTGGTACAGCTCTCGCAAACCCTGATCCATCGCCTCAACCCAGAATGCTGCGCGCTTTTTTCAGCGCCGCGATGAACGTGTCCACTTCGTCGCGCGTGTTGTAGAGCGCGAAGGACGCGCGCGTGGTGGATGTCGCGCCAAACCGTTGCATCAACACTTGCGCGCAATGATGCCCGGCGCGCACCGCCACGCCTTCGCGGTCCAGAATGGTGGCCACATCGTGCGCATGCATGCCGTTCGTCTCGAAGGACAGGATCGAACCCTTGTCCCTCGCCTCGCCAATGGCGCGCACCCAGTTCAGCTCCTTCACCTGTTCGGTTGCATAAGCCAGCAGATCGTTCTCGTGCGCGACCACCGCGGCGCGATCCAGCCCGCCGACATAGTCGATCGCGGCGGCCAGGCCCACGGCTTCGATGATCGGCGGCGTGCCGGCCTCGAAGCGCGCCGGCGGATCGGCATAAGAGATCGCTTCGCGGCCGACTTCGCGGATCATCTCACCGCCGCCGTTGAACGGCCGCATGGATTTCAGCAGCGCCCGCTTGCCATACAGCGCGCCGATGCCTGTCGGGCCGTACAGCTTGTGGGCGGTGAAGGCATAGAAATCGACATCGAGGTCGCGCACATCGACGGTCAAATGCACTGCGCCCTGGCAACCGTCGGCCAGCACCGGCACGCCCTTGGCGTGCGCACGGGCGACAATCTCCTTCAATGGCGAGATCGTGCCCAGCACGTTCGACATGTGCGAGATGGCGACAAGCTTCGTCTTCGGACCAATGGCGGCGTCCACGGCTTCCGTGTCCAGCGAGCCGTCATCGTTCACATCGACCCACTTCAGCACGGCACCGTGCCGTTCGCGCAGGAAATGCCACGGCACGATGTTGGAGTGGTGCTCCATCACCGACAGCACGATCTCGTCGCCCAGCTGGATGCGGGGCGTGAGGTACGAATAGCTCACCAGATTGATGGCTTCCGTGCCGCCTTTGGTGAACACGATCTCGTCGGCATGTGCGGCATTGAGGAAGCGCCGCACCGTTTCGCGCGCCGCTTCGTAGCGTTCGGTGGCCGCGGCCGAAAGGTAGTGTACGCCACGATGGACGTTGGCGTATTCGCTGGTGGCGAATGTTTCCATTGCATCCAGCACCTGCTTCGGCTTCTGAGCCGATGCCGCGCTGTCGAGATAGACGAGCGGCTTGCCGTACACCTCGCGCGACAGGATCGGGAAATCCGCGCGCGCGACAAGCGGATCGAATGCCGCGACAGGGTTGAGCTTCGGCTGCGCGGTCATGCACTCATCTCCGCGAGCGCCGCTTCGACGCGCGACCACACATCCGCACGGACGGTTTCATCGGCGATTTCGGCAACGGCATCTTCGAGGAAGGCGCGCATCAGCAGCGCGCGGGCTTCCGCCTCCGGCACCCCGCGCGAGCGCAGATAGAACAGCGACTCGGGATCGAGATCGCCCACCGCCGCGCCATGGGCGCACTTCACATCGTCGGCGAGGATTTCCAGTTCCGGCTTCAGATCGATTTCCGCGCGCTCGCCGAGCAGAAGGCCCTTGGCGGTCTGGCGGCTGTCGGAGCCATTGGCGCCTTCCGCCACACTGATCTTGCCCTGGTACACGCCTCGCGACTTGCCGCCGGCAATGATCTTGAACAGCTGCGTGCTTTCAGCATCGGGTACGCGATGTTCGACATGAGTCGTTATGTCGGCGTGACGACTTTCACCGAGCAAGGTTGCGCCGCTAAGGTGCGCTTTGGCATTCTCTCCCTCCAGCCAAACCAACAAATCGGTTCGAGAAAGCTTCGTTCCGAAGTTGGCGAAATGGGCGAGGTATGTCGCGCCGGCTCCGATATTTATCGATGAGGCGCCGATCTGAATAGCATCATTACTCTTCGGACAAATCCGAACGTGATCAAGTCTGGAGTGTGGCATCAGCACGATCTCGGCCCCGATGTTTTGCAAGTCGGACTCACACCACGCCGTCTCGATCAACTGTAAGGAACCACCCTCCTCGACAACGATCAAAAACCGGGCCTGCCCTTCCGATTCAAACGAGACTTTCGCCTGTCCCTGTTCCCCTGCCCGCACGCGGATCGCCGGTCCACCGGAGGCGAAGGCAAACGACGCGGTGTCGAAATTGTCGACGCGCATCTGCGAGCCAAGATGTGAGACAACCCATTCCGGCACACCGAAACCGGACGAAAGATCAAAGCAATCGACCGAACCTGACGTCTCGGTCCGCCACCGCACAAGACCGGCATTCTTTACAGTTTCCGCTTCAACTAATGAATGAACTCTGCTGTATTTCCATTGTTCGGCGCGCCCGTGGGGCACACCAATGTCGCCGAACGTCCGCGCGGCCTTTGCTCTACGCAATTCCAACCACGACAACGGGGCGTTCATGCCGCCTCCCGGATGATTTCGGCGTAGCCCTTGGCTTCCAGCTCGTGCGCCAGGTCCTTGCCGCCTTCCTTGATGATGCGGCCGGCATAGAGCACGTGCACGCGGTCGGGCACGATGTAGTTGAGCAGACGCTGGTAGTGCGTGATGACCAGCATGGCGCGCTCCGGCGACCGCAGCGCGTTCACGCCATCGGCCACGATCCTCAGCGCGTCGATGTCCAGGCCGGAATCGGTCTCGTCGAGGATGGCGAGCGTCGGCTCGAACAGCGCCATCTGGAGAATCTCCAGCCGCTTCTTCTCGCCGCCGGAAAAGCCGACATTCAGCGCCCGCTTCAGCATATCTTCGGAGATGTGCAGCGCCTTGGCCTTTTCGCGCACCAGACGCAACACGCCGAGCGCATCGATTTCCTTGTCGCCGCGGGCACGGCGCTGGGCGTTCAGGGCCGTCTTGAGAAAATTCATCGTGGTGACGCCGGGAATCTCCACCGGATACTGCATGGCGAGGAACATGCCCTTCGCGGCGCGCTCCTCCGGCGCCATCGCCGCAAGATCTTCGCCGCGATAGCGGATGCTGCCGCTGGTGATCTCGTACCCGTCGCGTCCGGCCAGCACATAGGACAGCGTCGACTTGCCGGAGCCGTTCGGCCCCATGATGGCGTGCGCCTCGCCCGCAGCGATCGACAGCGACAGCCCTTTCAGGATTTCCTTGCCGCCGACGGCAACGTGCAGGTTGTTGATCTCAAGCATTATCCGACTGAACCTTCCAAACTAATGCCGACGAGCTTCTGCGCCTCCACGGCAAATTCCATCGGCAGCTGCTGCAGCACTTCGCGGCAGAAGCCGTTGACGATCAGCGAGACCGCCTCGTCCTGCGGAATGCCGCGGCTCAGGCAATAGAACAGCTGATCCTCGGCGATCTTCGAGGTGGTGGCTTCGTGCTCGATGCGCGCCGATTTGTTGCGGCTTTCGATATACGGCACCGTGTGCGCGCCGCACTTGCCGCCGATCAGCAGCGAATCGCATTGCGTGTAGTTGCGCGCGTTGGCCGCGCGCGGATGCACGCTGACAAGGCCACGATAGGTGTTCTGTGCGTGTCCCGCACTGATGCCCTTGGAGATGATGCGCGAGCGCGTGTTCTTCCCCAGATGGTGCATCTTGGTGCCGGTGTCGGCCTGCTGGAAATGATTGGCGATGGCGATGGAATAGAACTCACCCACCGAGTCATCGCCGCGCAGCAGGCACGAGGGATACTTCCAGGTGATGGCCGAGCCGGTCTCCACCTGTGTCCACGAAATCTTGGAGCGGTGCCCCCGGCAATCGCCACGCTTGGTGACGAAATTGTAGATGCCGCCTTTGCCTTCCTCGTCGCCGGGATACCAGTTCTGCACGGTGGAGTATTTGATCTCCGCCCCTTCCAGCGCCACCAGCTCCACCACGGCCGCGTGCAGCTGGTTCTCGTCACGCTTGGGCGCCGTGCAGCCTTCGAGATAGCTGACATAGGCGCCTTCGTCGGCGATGATCAGCGTGCGCTCGAACTGGCCCGTGCCCTGCGCGTTGATGCGGAAATAGGTGGAAAGCTCCATCGGGCAGCGCACACCCTTCGGCACGTAGACGAAGCTGCCGTCCGAGAACACCGCCGAGTTGAGCGTGGCGAAGAAATTGTCCGTCACCGGCACCACGGAGCCCAGGTACTGTTTCACCAGCTCGGGATAATCGCGGATGGCTTCCGAGATCGGGCAGAAGATCACGCCCGCCTCGTTAAGCTTCGCCTTGAAGGTGGTGGCGACCGACACGGAATCGAACACCGCATCCACCGCCACGCCGGCCAGCAGCTTCTGTTCGGACAGCGGAATGCCCAACTTGTTGTAGGTTTCGATCAGCTTGGGATCGACTTCGTCCAGGCTCTTCTTCTCCGCCATGCTTTTCGGCGCGGCGTAGTAATAGGCGTTCTCATAGTCGATCGGATCGTAGTGAATGCGGCCCCATTTGGGCTCGTGCATCTCGCGCCAGCGGCGATAGGCGCCAAGCCGCCATTCCAGCATCCAGTCCGGCTCATTCTTCTTCGCCGAAATGAAGCGGACGGTGTCTTCGGAAAGACCCTTCGGTGCGCGCTCCATCTCGATGTCGGTGACGAAGCCGTATTTGTACTTCTCACCGAGGGCGGCAACTTTTTCCTTGGTTTCGACGGCCGCCATCACGCCGCCTTCCGCGCGGCGACGCGCGCGATCAGTTTTTCGAGCGAGGCAACGCAAGCGTCCGCATCGTCCGGCGCGGAGTTCCAGCCGAAGCTCACGCGCAACGCACAACGGGCGGTCTCGACAGGAACACCCATCGCCGCCAGCACATGCGAACGGCCAACCTTGCCAGAGGAGCACGCCGCGCCCGAGCTGACGCAGACGCCGTCGAGGTCGAGCGCCATCAGCGCCGTCTCGGCCGGGAGCCCGAGAAACGCAAAGCTGGATGTGTTCGGGGCGCGCTCCGCGTCCCTGGCGAAGATCGCGGCGGCGCCAAGTTTGGATTCGAAGCGGTCGCGGATCGAAACCACGCGGGCGATTTCAGCATCGCGGTTGAGTTCGAACGTGCGGATGGCGGCGGCAAAACCGGCGATGCCCGACAGGTTTTCCGTGCCGCCGCGGCGGCGCATTTCCTGGAAACCGTTGAACAGCGGCGCCAGCGGCACATCGACCTTCACGATCAGGGCACCCACGCCCTGCGGTCCGCCGATCTTGTGCGCGGAGAGCGAAAGGTAATCCACATTCCATTTGCGGAAGTTGATCGGGCAATAGCCGCTCGACACGGCATCGACATGGATCAGCGCGCCCTCGCCCGCTTCGGCGCGAACAAGCTTGGCCACCGCCGCAATATCTTCGACAACGCCCGTTTCGTTGTTCACATAGACGAGCGAGACGAGAGCGCGGCCCTTGCCGCCCATCAGCTGCAAGCGGAAGGCATCGCGATCGACGCGCCCGTTCGCATCCACCGCAATTTGGTAGAGCTTCAACCCCGGAGTCGTTTCGGCGAGCGAATTGGCCACCGCGCGCACGCTGTCATGCGCCGTGGCCACCACGAACAGCCGCGTGATGCGATCCTCGACTTCCGCGGCACCAGCAATGGCGCCACGCAAGGCCAGCGCATTCGACTCCGCACCGCCGCTCGTGAAGACGACTTCGCCGGAAGACGCACCGGCAAACGCGGCCACCGTGTCGCGCGCCTCCTCGATAGCCGCGCGCGCCGCACGACCCGCCGCATGCACCGACGACGGATTGCCGCCAACGTCGAGCGCGCGCTCCATCGCGGCCCGCGCTTCGGGCCTCAGCGGCGAGGTCGCGTTGTGGTCGAGGTAGATCATGCCGCCTCGCGCGTGCCTTCTTTCGGCTCATTCGCCGCCCGGCAGGGACGCGCGCGGCCCAGCACGCGCCGCTCCACCACATCGGCGAGCGAAATGGACGACAGGAAGACGTGGATCTGCTGGCCGAGCTCTTCCCACAGATCATGCGTCACGCAGCGCAGGCCCGTGGTCGTGCAGCCCTTGCCGGCGCCCGGCAGGCAACGCGTCGCACGAATGGGCTCGTCCACGGCGGTGATGATGTCGGCGATGCGCACCTCCGCAGAGGGCCGCGCCAGGCGATAGCCGCCGCCCGGCCCGCGCACGCTCTTCACAAGATTCTGCCGCCGGAGCTTCGCGAACAACTGCTCGAGATAGGACAGCGAAATCTCCTGCCGCCGGGCGATATCAGCCAGTGAAACGGCGCGTGTCCCGCCCTCATGGCCGGCCAGGTCGGCCATTGCCATCACCGCGTAGCGTCCCTTGGTGCTGAGCCTCATCGTCCAATCTCCCGAATCCGGCGCTTTTTCCTTGCCCCGCAAGGCGCTTCCCGTGTTAACAAGCGGCCGGAAAGCGCCGGGTTTTCTCGCACCCGCATATAATTATTCCGAGCAGGATGGTCAACTATTTGCTATGACGGAAACGCGCATCGGCCATTCAAAGTTGACTAACCTGATGGATTATTGCCCGCCCGGTTGCCGCCAAGGCAAGGAATCGGCCCGCCATGCCTGACATTATCCTGCCCGGCCCCGCGGGGCGCATCGAGGTCCGCTACCAGCGGCAGAAGGCGCCGAACGCGCCCATGGCGCTGGTGCTGCACCCGCATCCGCAGTTCGGCGGCACGATGAACAACCCGCTCGTCTATGACCTCTTCCACATGTACCACAAGCTCGGCTGCACCACCGTGCGATTCAATTTCCGGGGCGTGGGGCGCAGCCAGGGCACCTTCGATTCCGGCGCCGGCGAACTGTCCGATGCGGCCGCCGTGCTCGACTGGATGAACACGCTCTATCCCAACCCGTCCTTCGTGTGGGTGTGCGGAATTTCGTTCGGCGCATGGATCGGCATGCAGCTTCTCATGCGCCGGCCGGAGATCACTGGGTTCGTCTCCATCGCACCGCCCGCCAGCATGTACGATTTCGCGTTCCTGGCGCCCTGCCCGACATCCGGCATCATCATCAGCGGCACGAAGGATCAGGTTGTCCCGGAAGCCGATGTGCAGAAGCTGGTGGACCGGCTCACCGCCCAGAAGGGCATCAAGATCACCTACGAGAAGATCGAAGGCGCCAACCACTTCTTCGACAAGCACGAAGCCGAAGTCGTCGAGACCGTGCACGAATACTGCGAGCGCATCATGACGAGCCCGCGCACGGGGCGATGAAATGCCGCCCGCGCCGCAGTTCCGCTCCGATTTTCTCCGCACCTATGTGGCGCGCGGACAGTATTACGATTGCACCGACCCCGAGGCGCTGGACACGCTGTTCCAGAAGGAGCGCGTGACCGCCTATATCGGCTTCGATTGCACCGCGCCCAGTCTGCATGTCGGTTCCATGCTGCAGATCATGACGCTCAGGCGGCTGCAGCAGGCCGGCCACCGCCCCATCGTGGTGATCGGCGGCGGCACGACCAAGGCGGGCGATCCCTCCTTCCGCACCGAAGCGAGGCCGCTGCTCAGCGACGAAACGATCGAGACCAACAAGCGCGCCATCCGCAACTGCTTCGAGAAATTCCTGAAATTCGGCGACGGGCCGTCGGACGCAATTATGGTCGACAACGCCGACTGGCTCGACAAACTCGAATACGTCCCGTTCCTGCGCGAGATCGGGCGGCACTTCTCCATCAACCGCATGATCACGATGGACAGCGTGAAGATGAAGCTGGACGAGGATCTTCCGTTCAGCTTCCTCGAATTCAACTACATGATCATGCAGGCCTACGATTATCTCGAACTGTACCGCCGCTATGGCTGCCGCTTGCAGGCGGGCGGCGCCGACCAATGGGGCAACATCGTCAGCGGTATCGATCTCGGCCGACGCATCGAGAACACACAGCTGTTCGGATTGACGGCGCCGCTGATCACCACGTCGTCGGGCGCGAAGATGGGCAAAACGGCAGCAGGCGCGGTGTGGCTCAATCCGGAGATGCGCTCGCCGTACGATTACTGGCAATATTGGCGCAACACGGAAGATGCCGATGTCGGGCGCTTCCTGCGCCTCTTCACCGACGTGCCGGAAGCCGAGGTCGCGCGGCTGGAAAAGCTGCAAGGCGCGGAGCTGAACGACGCCAAGAAGCTTCTCGCGACCGAAGCAACGGCCTTGTGTCACGGCCGCGCCGCTGCGAACGATGCTGCGGAAACCGCGCGGCGTACCTTCGAGGAAGGTGCGGCGGCTGAAGGCCTGCCGACGTTCACACTCAAACTTCCCGATGGCGTACTCAATCTCGCGGTGGCGACGGGCCTTGCATCATCCAATTCGGAAGCACGCAAGCTGATCGCCAACAACGGATTGCGGATCAACGATCAGGTGGTAAGCGATCCGCGCGCGCAGATCGATACGAGTGCGTTATCGGCCGAAGGCGTGCTGAAACTTTCCAGCGGCAAGAAGAAGCACGTTCTCGTCAAGCCGGCCTAATTCGTCAACGGTTCGACGCCCTTGAAGGGCTCGTCGATCGAATGCGACGGCTCGGTGAACCAGCGCGGGCCCGCATCCGTCATGTAGAAGTGGTCCTCGAGCCGGATGCCGAATTCGCCCGGCAGAACGATCATCGGCTCGTTCGAGAAACACATGCCGGGCGCCAGCGGAGTCTTGTCTCCGCGCACCAGATTGGGCGCCTCGTGCACATCAAGACCGATGCCATGACCGGTGCGATGCGGCAGTCCCGGCAGATGGTAATCCGGCCCAAGGCCAGCCATCTGCAACACCTCGCGCGCTGCCCAGTCGGGCGCTTCACAGGCTGCGCCGACGCGCGCCGCTTCGAACGCGGCACCCTGTGCCTGCTTCTCCAGATTCCAGATGTCGCGCTGGCGCTTCGTCGGTTCGCCGAACACATAAGAGCGTGTGATGTCGGAATTGTAGCCGTCGAAGCAGCAACCGGTGTCGATCAGCACCGTGTCGTCCTCCTTGAGCGCGCGCTCGCTCTCGCCGCCATGCGGCAGGGTCGTGTCCTCGGCGAACGAGACAAGACAGAACGTGTTGCCGAAGTCCGACCCGAAGGCGCGATGCTGCTGATCGATGAAGCGAATCGTTTCGCTGACCAGTGAGCCGGCATACAGGCCTTCGCGCGCGCGTCGATGCACGTCCAACGTAACGGTCTTGGCGTGCTGCATCAGCGCAATCTCTTCCGGCGACTTGATGCGGCGCAGGCGGTTGATCAGCGGCCCGCCATCGACCAGCCGCTCGTCGCTGAGCGCGCGCCGAAGGCCCAGATAGGTGAACAGCGGCATCTGATTGTCGAGCGCGATCTTGCCCTTGCCTGCCACGTCGGCGATCAGCGCATACGGGCTCTCGTGTTCCTGCCAGACGCGGATGTCGCCCGCGACCGTGACCAGACTCTGCACCTTGTCCCGTTCGAACCCGGGACAAACATAAATGACCGCCTTCGGCGTGATCACCATCCCAGTGAAGCGCTCGCTGGGATGCCAGCCGATGCCGGCGAAATAGCGCAAAGACGTCGTGGCGCCGATTACCACCGCGCCGACATCGTCGCGCTCCATCTCGCCACGCAACTTTTCGATGCGCGATTTGCGTTGCGACGGCGTGATGTTCGCAGGCCTCGTCAGCTTCACTGGATCGCTCCCCCTAGTGCTGTGGCGCCGGTTTCGGCAGCGGCGTTGCTGGCGCCGGCTGCTCCGCCTGCTGCGGCGCCGACGGCACCTTGCCCTCGAAGATACGGCGGAAGATGCCCGGCGTCAGCATGGCGAGCGGATTCACCGTGATGCGCGGCTCGTCGATGCTGCCGGACGCTTCGTAGGTCACACCGAGAATGCCCTCGCCCTTCTTCCCTGTCAGCAGATCGCCCAACACCGGAATAGAGTTCAACACCCCGTTGATGCCATAAACCGGTGCCACGGCGCCGCGCAAATCCATCTTGTTGGACCGGCGATCGAGATAACCCTCGCCGGAAATGCCGATCGATGGGCCGCTTGCATGCGCCTCGCGGATGTCGACGACATCGTTCTTCGCGCTGAACGGCATCGTAAGCTTGTCGATGACGATGCCCTGTCCGCGCATCAGGTCGAGCAACCCGCCGAGCGAACCGGCGGAAAACAGCCGCGCGAAGAACGGCTGGTTCTCGATCTTGAAGTCGCGAATGACCAGCGTACCGGCATAATCGGGAACTTTGCCGCCACCGCCGGACAGCGGCGCCAGTTTCGCGTCCACATTCATTTCGCCGCCCGCGATATCCGAGAGACCGAGAACGCCTTTCAGGATCGCGCCTGCGTTGGCGGCTTCAATGGTGAGCTTACGGCCGTCCGCCACCGGCGCGATGGAAGCGCTGAGGGCGTCCGGCTTGCCGCCGGCGGCAATCGTCAGCGACTGCACGCGGTCGCCGACTTGCGTGAGATCGAGCGCAAAAGGCGACATCGTCACGCCATCGCGCAGGACGATACGGTCTAGCTTCGCCGTCAGGTGAAGCGTTGTCTTGTCTTCCGCCGCCTTCGGATTGGCGGCGTTGGTCGCGGCGCTGCGCCGCGTGAATCCGGTGCCGTCGGCCGATGCTCCGCGGATGTTCGCCTCGGTTCCGCCCATCGCGGTCCTGGTCAGGCTGAGCGAGAAATCGTTGGCGGGGCCGGCGCGCACGCTGGCGAACTCGGCGTGCGCCAGATCGCCATTGTTGAACGCAAGCGAGCCGCTTGCCGAAAGCCCCGCGCCGGTCACGGTGACATCCGACGCGGCGATGTCACCCTTGGGATCGAAGCGCGGCGAGATCTGCGCCGTCGCCGCGCCCCCCGGCGCTTTGCGGTAGTTGACGAGATCAAGCGCCAGCGTCGCGGGCGTCAGGTCCGCAGTAATGTGTGCGCGCCGCATCGTCCCGCGATGGCCGTCGATGTTGGCGACGATTCCGACCGGCCCGGTCAGGTACTCATCCAGTCCGATGTGGAGCGCCTCGCGTGCAGCGTCATCGAGCGTTCCGCGGATCACCATGCGCGACGTGATGTCATCCTGCGTATTGAAGGTTTCCGTCCACTCGGCAAATACCGGCGTTCGGTCCATGGTGACGTTCCCGGCCGCGTGCAGGCGCTGGTTATCGACATCGAACGTCACAGTGCCGTTTGAGAGCTTCGTTCGTGTTCCGATCGGCATGGCGAAGCCATTGACGGCAGCATGCACCGAAACGCCGATCTTGCTGACATCGACATTCTTGAGCGTCGGCACCTGGAATGTTGCGTCGATCTTCGCCGCGCCCGCCGTGTCCGCGGGCCGGATGTGAAAGCGCGTGGGATACTGCAGCGGCTTGAGGTCGATGAGCGAGAGCACGTCGCGCATCTGCCCGTTTGCGGTCAGGCTGATGCCGGCCGGAGTTCCGTGCTGGTGCAAGTTGGGGATGACGACGCGGGCCTTTTCGACAACCAGCGGACCAACATGTCCCGAGGTGACATCGGTCTGGAATGTGTCGCCGGTCAGCGTGCCGGTGCCGTTGGCATTCGTCAGCAGCGTGAGCCCGTGAATGTAGTTCACGCTCGCATTGGCGATGGGAAAGGTCAGCTTGAGCGCCTCGTTGGGAAGTGCCGGGCCATCCAGTTGTCCGGGCTTGATGTTGGCCATGATGGCAAGCGGTCCCACCTTGCCCGCGGGCATGTTGGCCGCGATCCATTCGCGGGCGCCGGCGCCGACCCTGAGCGGCCAGTAGCGGACCAGATCACGCACCGACATCTGGCCGATCGAACCGGAAAGATCGATCTCCGGCGACGCATTGTCGGCCAGAACGACACGTCCGCTGAGCGCCCCTGTGACGCCCGGGCCATCGATGCCGAAGCGATCGAGCGTGAAGGTGCGATCGGCGGCCGCGTAATTGCCACGCAGGGCAATGTGTCCAACATCGAACGAGTGCTGGAAAGCGTTGGACATGCCGACGCTGATCTGCTCGCCCTGGAGATCGAGCGAGGCGCCGCTCCAGTTCCCATCCGGCGTGAACGTCAGATTGCTCAGGCCGCGGAAACGGGCCTTCGCCGTTTCACCCTCGAGGCTCGCATCATCCACCAGCACGCGGCCGGTCAGTCCGTCGTAGCGGCCGACGAAGCGGAACGATTTCACCTTCAGAGGCGAGCCCATTCCGCCGATCGATCCCGTTGCGCCCAGACCCAGATCCGCCGAGCGGAGCTTGCCGCGCGAATCGAACGCAAACGAACCCGACAAATCGGTTTTCAAATCGAACGGCGCAAGCATCGCGAAGGATTTGGCGTTGTCCGCGAGCGCCTGGAGTTGCAGCCCCGTGATGCTGATGTCACCGGAAATCGCTCCCCCCGATTTCGGCAAACGCACGGTTCCAACCACGTGCGCCGGCTGCCCGGTGATTTCGACATCGGCGTCGAAGCTCGCGGCCACCACGGGATACTGTCCCGTCGTGTCATTGGCGACTTCGAGTTTCGCCTGGGGTGCCACGAGAAAGAGGCCGCTGCTCTCGTCGTAGAATGCCAGGCGCGCCTTGCTGACCGCAAAGCGATCGAGCGACGAAGGCCCCTTGCCGGATTTCTCGATCGCATCGCGAATGCGCTGCAGGATGTCGCCCTGCGATTTGTCGCGCGCGACTCCCAAATGAAGCATCCCGGCCTTGTCACGCGACATGGTCAGCTGCACGCCCACCAGGGTGATGCGATGCACCTCGACCCGGCCGTTGAAGAGGGCCATCAGCCCGAGACCGATCTCGGCCTTGGGCGCTTCGGCGATGATATGCTGCTCGGCGTCGAAAACGCGCGCGCCGAGGATCACGAGATTGATGCGCCCCTCTTCGCTCGACCATTCGAGCGCAGCGTCGTCGTAACGGACGCCGACGCCGGGCAGCGCATTGTTCATCGCGTGGTGCAATTTGTCCGAGAACGCCCCGAGCGGAATGGGTCCGAGGACAAGACGGATCGCGGCACCGACCACGAACACGACAAGCAACGCGATTCCGATCGCCGCGATCACGGTCGCGCGGCGCACATGGTGTGCGCGGATATTGAGCTGACGGAGGTATTTGTAGGTGCGGGACGATCTGATGCGGCGCCACGCATGCCGGGCGCGAGCCTTCAACCGCAATTCGCCCCGCTCTTTCGGGGGCGGCGCGTGTGGCAGATGCGGATGCTGGAAATTCAAGGGGCCACCTGTCCCGTACCAACGCAAGGGCGGAGCCGCCCCTCTCGGCGTCGCCCAATCCTACAATGTAACCCCGGCCATCGCAGACGGTTGATAACAGGCCTACGGGGCTTGCGCCGAATCGCGCACCGGCTTATCGCCTATCGCCAACCACCGGTAAATTCCAGCTTAGGGGCCCCCCGGAGTTCACGATGGCCACAGACCTCTCCCCCGGCGATCGCGCGCCGGCCTTCAGGCTTGCGACCGATCAGGGTGAGGAGATCACCTCCGCCAGCCTCAAGGGGCAGCCTTACGTTCTGTACTTCTATCCCAAGGACGACACCCCAGGCTGCACCAAGGAGGCCATCGGCTTCACGGAGGCCGCCAGGAAATTCGCGGCAGCGGGGATCGCGGTTATCGCGGTCTCAAAAGATAGCGTCGAATCCCATGCCAAATTCCGGAAGAAATACAACCTGAAGATAAGGCTCGGCTCCGATCCGGAGAAAATGGTGGCTGAGGGCTATGGCGTCTGGATCAAGAAATCCCTCTACGGCCGGTCCTACATGGGCATGGACCGGGCCACGTTTCTCGTCGATGGCAAGGGCGTGATCCGCCAGGTCTGGCGAAAGGTCAAAGTTCCCGGTCACGTTGAGAAGGTCCTTGAGGCGGCGAAGAGCCTATGAAGCCCGGGAAAGCGCGGTTTCGGCCTCAATTAACGCCACGTTCTTTTTTCTGGGCTAAGAGCTTGATCTCACGCCCCGATTTGGGTCAAATGCGCGCCTCCGGGGCTGGCGCGGAAGACGCCAAAAAGGGAAGTTCGGGTATGGAAGGGACGCTCTTCGAGCGCGCGTGGGCGTGGATCCACACGACTTTCCCCGAACGCCAGATTTACATCCGCAGCGACGGACGGGTTCAGTTCTTCACCTTCAGTCCGGTGCTCCAGGCCACCATGGCGGGCCTGTCGTTGATCTTCCTCGGCTGGGTGGCGTTCGCGTCCGTGAACGTGATGTTCAAGGACCGAATCATCGCGGCCAAGGACCATCGTTATCAACAGATGCAGGCGACCTACGAGAATCGTGTCGCCGATCTTCAACTCTCATATGATGAACTGCAGGGCGCCCTCGTCGGCGCCGAGGACAAGTTCAAGTCGGTCGCGGACGAACTTCAGACCAAGCAGCAGGCCGTCGCCTCGCTTCTCAGCCGCAAGCAGATGGTCGATACGACGCTGGAGAGCCTCTCCGGCGGCACACGCGGTGCGCTCGGCGGTGCGAGCGGCGATATCCCGCGGGCCGCCAATGCCGGCGCGGCCAGCGACAGCGTCGGTTCCGTCTCGCCGGCGACCGGCTCTCTGATCTCGCCGGAGAATTCGAATTCCGGCGATGCCGGCAGCTCCGAACTCAGTGTCATGCCGGAACCGCCGCCCGCCCAGCCGCGCACGGCCCATCCGACGCGCGCGAGTTTCCTCGATGAGACTGTCGGCCGCCTGGCCGGCGCCGCCGGCGCGCTTTTCCACAGGACCGCCGCGGCTCAGCCGCGTGATCCAGGGATGCCGCGCAATCCGGCGTTCCGGATTCTGGCACAGCAGACCGAACGCGTGACGCGGCTGAGTTCGCTCGAGACGTCGCTTCTGCAGGGCGTCGACCACCAGGTCGCCACGCGCGTCGACGCGCTCGAGGCCTTGCTGCGCCGTGTTGGGATGGACCCGGCCGTGTTCGAACCCGGCGGCCAGGGCGCGGCGATCGGCGGCCCGGACGTGCCGATGCAGCAGGTGCATATCGACGGCATCGCCGATGCCGCGTTTACGGCTGCCTATGCTGGAGCCAGTGCCCACGGCAAGGAGCTCGACTCGCTGTTCTCGGGGCTCAAGCATGTGCCGTTGACGACGCCTGTCCATGGTGCAGGCTTCGAACTGACCAGCGATTTCGGCCCGCGGATCGATCCGTTCACGCACCGTGTGTCGTTCCACCCCGGCCTCGATTTTGCGGGCGCATGGGGCTCAACCGTGACGTCGACTGCGCCGGGCGTGGTTGTCTTCGCCGGACCGCGCGGCGGTTATGGCAACATGGTTGAAATTGACCATGGTTATGGATTGCACACGCGCTACGGCCATCTGGCATCGATCCTGGTGCATGTTGGCGCTAGAGTGAACAAAGGCGCGCCGGTTGGGAGACTTGGATCCACCGGCCGCAGCACCGGTCCCCATGTCCATTACGAAGTGTGGCTGGCCGATGTCGTGAGGGATCCGAGTAGATTTATCGAGGCAGGGCGTCATGTTCTCCAGCAAGAGTAAGGATTCCGCAGCTCCACCGCCGGTGTCGACTGCATCGTCGCCGCAACCGAAACGCGCGGCCGGCCGCTCCTCCGCTCCGTCCATCATTAGTGCAGACCTCGTCGTGAACGGCACACTCACCTCGAGCGGTGACATCCAGATCGATGGCCGCGTTGAAGGGGACGTGCATAGCGCCGGTCTCGTGATCGGCGAGAAGGCGTTCATCCACGGCGAAGTGCTGGCGGATGACGTCACGGTCCGCGGCCGCGTGCAAGGCAGCGTCCGCGCGCGCAAGGTGTTGCTGTGCTCTACGTGTCATGTCGAAGGCAACATCCTGCACGAGGCGTTTGCGGTCGAAGCCGGCGCCTTCTTCGAAGGCAATTGCCGCCATTCGGACAATCCGCTGTCGGAAGACGCCGGCCGCAGGGGCACCGAATACGAACACAGGGCTGCTCCCGCTCCGTCCGTAAGCGCAGCTCCCGCATCGGCGCCTGCCATGACCAATGGCGGCGGCGCGATGGCTGCACGGGCCATGGATGTCACGCAGCCGCGCCCCGCAGCGACAGTTGCCCCGCTCAAGCCCGGCGCCTGAGGACAGACACCGTTCAAGGCAAACAGCCCCGCTTCGGCTTGGCCCGAGGCGGGGCTTTCGTTTTCGAATCAGGCGTGGCCGGTGATGAGCCACAGGATGATGATGATCGGAATCGGCACGCCGATCAGCCAAAGAAGAATCGACCGCACACTCTCCTCCCCTGTCATAATGCAGGAACAAGCCATGGCCGTAACACGTTCTACGGGCGCGAGTTCCACAATCCTAGTTTACTTGATAGCTGAAAGGGGAGATTTCCATGCCGGTCACCGTGGCCAATGAGGACGGCGTCGTGATGGTTGAAAGTGCCGAGGAAGCAGCAGACCTTTCGCACCGTTTCCACTGGAGCGCGGTATTCGCAGGCGCTGCCATCGCCATCGCGTCCATCTTCTTCCTGCTCAGTCTTGGCGCGGGCGTCGGGCTTTCGCTCGTCTCGGCCAAGGGAGTGGCCGAGCCGCGCTTCCTGACGCTTGGCGCAATCTACTTCCTCGCCGCGCAGGCCTTTGGATTGGCCATCGGCGGACACGTCACCGGACGCCTGATCGGGCCGGCACCCGAGTCGGCCGCCGAGGAAGAATTCCGCGCCGCGGCGCATGGTCTGGTTGTGTGGGCGCTCGCAGTCATCGTCACCGCCTTTGTCGCCATCGTATCCGGATGGGTGGCGGCGGGATCCGCTGCAAATATGGCTGCGATCTCCGGCGGCGCAAATGCGACGACCGAATCCGTCACGCCGGCGGTTGCGACCTACTGGGCCGACATGCTGTTCCGCCCGATGGCGGGCGATCAGCACGCCTCGATCGGATTGATCCGATACGCTCAGGCCGACACCGGAACGCAGACCGATGCGGATCAGAACCAAACCCAGGTGCAGCCGATGCAATCGGTGCCGTCCAACAGTGCGCCGTCATCCGCGCCCACCACGCCGCCAGCCCCACCCGCGCCCGCAGCGCCTTCG
>Ga0335085_10002299_pt1 | contig 36168 bp, 46 predicted proteins | sample Lox_Sample_45_FD_206712 | JGI IMG/M metagenome (GOLD analysis project Ga0335085, IMG submission 206712) | Soil microbial communities from Loxahatchee National Wildlife Refuge, Florida, United States - Lox_Sample_4.5 | ecosystem: Environmental > Terrestrial > Soil > Wetlands | place: USA... | reverse complement strand
TCAGTTCGATTTTCACCGCGACTCGCATGTTTGGTCCTCCTAAGACATCAAACACGCGAGCCAAACATAAGTTGCGCTATTTATGGCGCACTACACTAGATATTTTGTGAAGGAGCTCTTTCCAGAACCGTAGAAACCGGCAACCCAAACGCCGATCTCTGTTACATGGCCCGAGCGGATGCCCTCGCCAAAAGCATCCAGGAACTTTCGAAAGCACCCTTCGACGTTGTCCGTGACCTCGTACTCGTCGATCTCCGCCAGCAGACGGCCCTCGTCTGCGGCATAGTAGTCGATCACTTTCTCAATCGGCCGGTCAATCGGCCGGCGTGTCGAGAAAAGAGTGCGGATGCTCATTCAAGACCCCCCAAGAGCGTAGCGCGGTAGTTCCCATCAAAGTCATAAAAGGCGAGGAAGTGAAGTCCATACTGGCCGGATCGGCGCCCGGGATAAAAGAGCACGGTTGGCACCTTAACTCTGTCATGAAGTCCACCTTCCAGCGCTCGCGCTCGGAAATACGGATGCAGAGCCGCCGCGTCCGTGATGAACACAATGGTCCTCGGGCGCTCCGTGCTTACGCGTCGCGCCAGGGATTCAACAAGCAGATTGTCGGTACGCAGAACGTCCCGAATCGCATCATTTAGCGCCTCAGAATCGGCGTCAGACTCCAGCTCCATCCATTCCTGCCATCGGCCGGAAGCATCGACAATGTCCCACATCAGCTTGGACAGTGAGACCTGCTCAACTGTCCATCCGTCGTTTCTCAACGCGGCGGACCAAACGCCTAGCTTTTGCTTAACCAGCAGCGTCTCGCCAGGATCATGAACGAAGTAAAAGAACGGGTCGCTTTTGGCCGGGTCAAGGCTCTCGGGTTGTCGAAGATGCGTCGCCAAGGCCTCGAAAGTCTCATCAAGAGAGGGCATGGACGACCTCCTCCATCGTGCGGTATTTCCAAGTGATTCGCACAACCACACCCGCGACCTGCGCCACCCACCACCCGGCGCCGCTCAGGCGGTCGAGCGCCGAGGCGACATCGCTTGTCCTCAACCCGAACAAGCGCCAATCTTCGGCATTAAGGAGTGCGGAATCTGTGTAGCCCTCGAAGTGTAAGTCGTATGCGACGTAAGCGATTGCTCCATCTGAGGCGTGGAAGTGAATCAGCTCCCGCTTTCCCCGACCGATCTGTTTAAGCAGCCCGAACTCAGTCAAGGCTTTCAAAACTCCACGCGCGATCTTAAGCTTCACATTTTCAGACCAGGGCGCAGCTAACCGCCCGTCCCGCTCCGCCTCCCGAAGGAATTCAACTACATAAGATGGGCTGATTGTGACCCGCCCCTCCGCAAGAGCAGGCCAGTACAGCCGAGTCACAGCGTCTCGCATCAGGTCATCGGCTCGGGCAGCGTATAGCAAGCACAGATCAGAGAAGACTGGACCGGGATGACCTCGCTCCAATAATCGTTTGAGGAGCAACGCCGGCCTGTTGCTGGGTCGAAGGTAGCGCCGACCGAAAACGCGCCCAACGATGTCGCCCGCACGGTGCGCGGTCATTTTCCCGAGAATGTCCTCGCGAACCACACGCTCTCGAAAATCGGCCGGCGACTCACCAGGCTCCCAAGCCCGAAGCAGTGTTTTCGTTTCCTGAAGCAGAGCACCGCCCTTACAGACTGCGATGCTGTAGCGGCGGGTTTCCGCAACGGCAGTAGTCAAGCTCGAATCTCCACGTCTTCGAAATACGGGAATACCCGGCGCCCGCTCTCGATTGACGAGTGATAATACGCCGCCAATTCCTCAACGTTACTCTTCTCCACAACGCGACTGATCGATCCCAAGTTGACCGGGCCATCAGCTCCGACCACATGGCGGCCATTCGACGCGTCGGTCAGAGTCTGGATCAACCCGTCAACGCGACCATTCGCTATGAGTGAGCCGATCTCTGCACCCAATGATTCCTCACCCACCTCGCCCGCGATCCGATGCTCGACGGCGCTCGGCAAGCGAAACAGGTGGTATCTCCCGCCGACGCCAATCCTCCGATCGTGATCGGCACGAGCTGCTATGGAGACCGAGTTCAACGCGCAAGCCAAGGCTGTTCTCGGAAAGACCCGCCGTGCGGTTCTCAGGCCAACATCTGTTAGAAATTGCGTTCGCCACCACGGCGGCGACGCACCCTCTCCCAGTGCGGCGACCACGATTCGAACGCGAACAAGCCAGCGGATTATCTCTGTTTCAGCCAGGCGCAAAAAACTCACTCTGTGGTCGGGCCGCAATTACCCTGGGCGGGCGCGCTTTGGATATCGCATTCGCCGCCATTGCCCCGCCCGTTCATCCTTCTTATTGCTTTTGAATGATAATTCCGGTCGCCCAGCGCCGCAACTGAGGCCGTCTGATCTAGTCCGATCCCACGTCCCGCCACGCTGATGAAGGAGTGCGCATGGGGGCACAGAGGAATCTGTCGATGTGCGCTCAATCGTGAGGCTTGATTCGGTAATGGGGGTGTACCACGGATGCGCACCGGGGTGTAGCAAACGCGGTTCCGGGATGCCCCTAACGGCATTCTTACCCGCGTCCAGGCGCCTCGACGGGGTTGATCCGAGAGGAACCGCAAGATCGGAGCGCCGACATCATCCCGGGTACTGCACGAACTGGACCGCACGCGAGTCCCTGCCGGGGCCAGATTTGCCTCGATAGCTCGCGCGGAATAAGATCGTCTCGAAGCACTTTCCAGGAGTCGCGAAATGCGATTATGTGATGTCGAGCGGCTATCGAAGCCCTATAGCGATGGTGAAATCCCAGAGGCGGAGCCCGCGCCAGCCCTCGGAGTCGAAGTCCCGAGCTGGATGGCCGTGGAGAAGCACATCCTGGGGGACCTGAGTGTGGAACCACCGTATGGCATCGCGTGGTGGGCACCGCATCCCGGTACGTCACGGCGAATCTTAATCAGCGACCAGCTCTATGCGAGCACGCACAGCGTCCTCGATAACTTGGTCGAGGCTGCACTGCACCTACTTGAGTTCGCGGATTGGTCGGAGCGGGAAAACGATCGCTTCGCACATGCGGTAACGCTCAAGGCTGGCAGGCCCGTCATCCAACACCCACGACCGCAGCATCCGCTTGACGTGATCGGAAACCAGATGGTCCGCTTACACGTTGCCGGCGCGGTGCGCGCGTTGGCCGGGACCCTGGATTGTGTGGCCGGCACGGTCATCGGCATACTCGCACTCCCAATCCCGATCCTCACGGCTGACTTCCGCAGAGTCCGCGCACGCCTGACCAAACTAACGCGGGCACCATCGACTGAGGGTGAACGAGCGCAGTCAGGGTTCGCGTTGAAATTCGAGGAACTAATCGACTCGGCTGGTCCAACAGGCTGGCTAGAGTGGGCGCTCGCGTTCCGGAACATGCTCGTCCACCGGGGCCGTAGAACTGAAGTGGGCCAGTTCGTACCGAGAACGCCCTTCGTCTTCGGGCCACACAATCAGCCTGTCCTGCGCGCCTCAAGGATTACTCACTTACCTAGGGACCCTGGAAGATCCGACGTGGAGGTGTTCCTGGAACCTTCTAAAAGCCCGATTCTCACGGAGAGCGATCACCAGACCCTGACAGGTCTCCTGGAGAGCACACAGTCTTTCGTCGAGGCACTGGGAGCCGAGCTTTTGGGCTTTTGGAACTGGAGGAAGGATCATCCGCAGAGCCTCAGTCAGCCATCTGAACAGTGGCCGAACGGCCCCTCAACCCAGTCGAGCGGCTTCTTGGGATACGCGCCGGGGTCATTCGAGTATTCTCCTGGTATGCTGACAGGCCATCCCGTCGTCTTTCAGAGGATGCGGGCGGCCGCCCTACTCGACGCTCAGCGGCCTCAGTGGAGAACTTTTGAATGACCAGCTAACTCGCGTCTGCCTGAAACGCCCGCTGGCATGTTGCCTTGGCGCCGCTTCGAGGCGCGATTGCCGTCGAGCTCAGGCCGCTCGGTCGTAGTGCGCCGATCTGCTGTGCATCAGCCTTCACCCTCGGCCGGCCGAGGATCTTCCCTTCACGACGTGCCCGCTCCAGCCCGGTCCCCGTCCGCTTCGCGATCGTCGCCAGAATCGAGATGCTCGCGTGTTTCCAGAGGCCCGTGCTGTCCAGGTACGCCTCGGTGAACGACCGATAGCCGCCGCCATTAGGCGGCAAGCCAGTTGAGGTATTGAAGGGTCTCCAACGTTCCCTCGCGCGTCAGCCGGTCAAGTGACCAGAACAGCAGGCAATCAAAGTGACGGCGACTGGCGTCCACGCACATCGCCTTGAACTGATCGCGGTCGCCAGTCGAACCGGTCTCGCGGTCGATGTACTCGCGCACGATCGACCAGCTCTGAGTCCCGGCGAACTCGCGCAGCTGCCGGAGCTGATTCTCCACCTCCTGGCCCTTGTCCTTCGTGGATGAGTACGCCGGCCGGCGACGATGTCGCGGGCCCAAAGCCGCCGCGCTCCACGGCCGACGATGTCGCGGCGGCACTGTCCGCCTTGACAGGACCTATCCAGGCAGTTAACCAGGACCCCAGCGCGCCATTCCGGGTGACGAAGGCTTGCGGCTGTACGAGGAGTGGATGGGCGAGAGGGGCCATCGCAAGGTCCTGCATTAACCGCAACGCGGGTCAGCTCCATAGGGCGTTTGCCCTGCCTTTGGCTGCTTGTCTCGCCTTCTCCTCCACTAGGCCGTCCGATTTGTCCACTAGTTTCTCTGCTAGCTCTACCACGCCAATAACTTCGGCCCAGGATGAGCCTTCGGTCAGGTCTTGTTGGCTGTGCGCCAAGAAGTCGCGCAGCATTTCGGCTCGCGTGAGAAAGTCTTTGGCATCGCTGTCAAGCCCAAGGCTATCAGCAAGATTCTTGGACGCGAGTACAAGCGTCCGTTTGTCGCAGAGCTGCAAGCAGTCAACAAGGTCCGTTTGCTGTTTGCGTTTCGTCCGCTCGACGAGCAGATCTTTCGCCTTAGTGACCCGGCTCCCCGAAATGACTTTCGTCCAGCTGCCATCGGGATATGTAGTCTTTATCCAGAAGGTAAGGTGCATTTCGAGCAGGGAGATGAGCCCGAAGAGATACACTCGAACTGGGGGCTTGTTCAGGTCCGCTCTTGTGATAATTCCGGCAACCTTCTGTCCAGCCAAGACGAACACCTGCTCTCTTGTCTTCAGAATTGCTAGCAGATGAGCAAGTGGAGTCGAGTCTGAGATGAGACGTTCCAGGGTCAGTTGCTGTACGCTATCGCGCACGACTCCGTTCTTCAAAGAGTCGCGAATGACGAAGCCAATGACTTCTCCGTCCCGGATCTCTTGAACTCCGGCCACATCAAAGTCTCTTTCGCGGAGGATTCGCGACATCTCACTGGCCGGTGCGCCAGCAGGGCAAGACTGGAGAGGCTCAAGGATTGCCCGAGCTGTAATGCCATCCTCGAAGAGGTGCCGCAGTTCCTTCAGACGTGTCCCGGTTCGTCGGTAGCCCGTAACGGGCGATGTCCACAGCTCGTACCCCATGTTCGACCTCCCAGTCTGGTTGTGATCATCAAGGCGCCTGCGGGACCTTAGCGAGGAGTTCGGCTATGACAACGTCCGTAGCGCTCTTCAGGCCCTTCGCGACATTCAGGTCGATGAAATACTCGGTCCGTGCTATCTCCTTCATTGGATGGCAGTGGTTGCGGAAGTAAAGGAGAATTGTTGCGAGAGCGCAGAGCCTTGTGCCGACTACCAATCGCCCCTGGCGATGTGCCTGCGTAATGAGCCCTCCGAGGGTGCCCTGCCCGACCAATTGCAGTCGATCCGCAAGTATCGCTTCCAGGACCCCACCATGCAACCCGATGATGGACCGAGCGAGTGCGTACTCGTTGTTGATGAGAAAAGCGCGGGCCGCCCCGGTCTCGACCCACTCCAGAAGATCTTGAGCGCACCGGTAGTTTTCCGCAGCAAAAGCTCGTAACTTCACATTCTTCAGAATGCGCAGGAACGGGTTGAGCGACCATGCAGGCATGTCAAGAATGTGCGGGACCGTCGAGTCGTACACGCTGAGCAAAGTGCCCAGCAATATGCCTCGATTCTTTGGTTCGAGTTGGGCGGCCCGCCATGTCTTGCGGTTTCGCAGTTCGGCTAGGAAATCCTTCAGCAGGCTTAGAAGGCGGTAGGCCGCAAGTCTCTGCGGCTCTTGGCGGGCGCTGAACTGCCGGTCCTGCGCGTACGCCTGTTCCAAATGTGAGATCCCCGCTGTTTCGTCGGTATCGTTCAGCAGATGCAGAACGCCCAACCGGAAGTGGGCGTGACCGCTTGGCTCAGCTCTAGACTCCAATTCGGCTGCGACTCGATTCCAGTCGGCGATTCGCTGTTGGACGTCGGTAGAGGACTGGATTACTTGGTCAAGCAGCCGGAGCGTTGGTCCGTCGCCTAGCTTGCAGGTCGCGCCGTTCAAGATTGCGTCGAGCCTGAGGGGAGGGTCAGACATTGGGTTGAGATTTGCCAGCCGAGTTCAAAAGCGCACCATCGTGTGCCGATTAAGCCGGTCGCTCTCAGTCTGTCATTGAAGGAGGCTTACCTCCCCGCTCTCCTCCACCAGTGCAATCTCGATGCCGGCTGCCCTCACCCGAGGGAGCACCCGAATGGCAACGCGTCGGATTGCGATCGTCGCCGGCATTACGACAACCAAACGCTCATGAGCAAGAGGCCGAGTCAAGAGCATCCCTATGGTTTCAAACAAACCCTTCCTGAGCTTGGAGGCTTGCCCGGAATGACGGGTGTTGATGATGCCGCCCTTACACTCCGCCACGACGGTTTGGTCACCGATTCTGCCAATGACATCACCCAGGCCCGGTCTCAGCGCGATCGTCAGGGTCTGCCTCCCTCGGCGATAGACGCCGCCGTATTGAGTAGTACCGATGGGGCTATTCAGCGAGAAGCCATGCGACTCAAGATTTACCTTTAGATCATGCCGCTTGCCGTGCTCACCGTCGGGGTGCAATTCTACCGCCGTCGCGCCGTTTTCCAGCAGGTAAAGCGCAAAGGCGATCATCACGGCAGCTTCCGTGAAGTGCTTCTCCTGATTGTCGTCGCAGCTCAAGCGTCGCTTGGGAGGCGGGTCGCGTAGATCAATGAATGGATTCACCACCGGGCACCTTCTCTATGAACGCGCTCTCTTCTGCTTCGCCCGCCCACCACCTCTTTTTCGCCTCGGAGATATTCTTCCTGGCCTCAGCGCTCATCCTCCACCGGCGTCTCGGGCACGCGTTGACACCCGACGCTGGATTCGGCGGCCTCCCGCGTCCCCGGCGTCCGCCTTCAAGGGCAGCGATGGCTGCATTGACGCGGTCGCGTTCGGCTTTGAGTTCAGCGAGAATGGCGTCGCGTGTCAAACGTGCCACCGTTTGCAAGTGGTGGGTGCGCTTGCTCCTAAATCCTGAGGATTGGATCATGTTGTCCGGCAAACCGGCGGGCACTCAATCGAGATTAGGCCAAGCATCGTCTGCAGCCCATTAGGTTCACTGAGCTTCAAGGTCCACGGTGATTCTCTGCACTCCCCCGCTCAACACTTGGATGGTCCTTTCGTACGGCTTAAAGCCTTTCTTCCAGATCTTGACCCTGCGTTGCCCTAGCTGGAGTGGCAACTCCGCCGGTGCACTACCCAAAAACACGCCGTCCACCTCAATGTCAGCGCCAGGTGGATTCGAGAGAAAGCTCACGGTCGCAGTGGCTGACGAGGTTATCTCACCAGTTGCTGTGGATGCTTGTACAGCGCTTGCTGCGGTGTTCGCCGTTGCGCTGGTGGACGGGGGCTGAACTCCGAATCGACTCTCCATCATCTTCGTTAATTCTGTTGCGGCAAGAGCAAAGTTCAAGCCGGGAGTGCCGGTAGCCGCGAAGGCCAGCGTGTTGATCCCAACGACTTCGCCGGACGAGTTCAGCAGCGGCCCACCTGAGTTCCCATGATTAATCGTTGCGTCTGTCTGAATCCACAACCCCGCCCGCCCTGGTACCGATTCGGTAGTGCCTTCCGGGAACTCGCGAATGCCGCTTACGACGCCCTTGGTGACCGTGTTGGGCAGCATGAGGGTTCCTGTAACATCGTGTGCTCCAGGGGTGCCGATAGCAATTACATCGGACCCAGGTGCTGGCAGAGTTGCGCTGAGCTTGAGGAATGGGTTGCCACTGATGGGCACTTTTATCAACGCTAGGTCGCGCTGGTCATCTACATACAAGTGCGTGCTCTCAAGCTCACGGCCCGACGGCATCAGAACCGTCACTGAGGCCGCGTCTTGTACCACGTGAGCATTGGTGACCACGACTCCATCTGACGTAATGAAAAAGCCGCTGCCGCTCGCCTTTGGCGTCGAGACACTCACGACGGCCGGAAGGGCCTGCCGTACTATTTCTTCTCCGGGTGTCTGAGGCGAGGAAGCCGCCGTTGCGGTCGAGGGAGGCGAGGGCAGTATACTGCTCGGCACAAAGGCTTGAACGGGATCGAGCTGGATTCTGAATCCGTCGGAGCGCATTAAATAATAGTCGTAGACGTGGTTCCCGTACAGGTTAGTCCAGTGGATAGGCCCTATCGTAAGGTCAATCGTCTTGGGCACGTAGCCTTCCTTCGTGAATCGAGCCCGGATCGGCTCCACTCCGTGCGAGCTGAAAGCAGTGCGCTTCTTACCGAAATAGTAATCAGGCACTCTGATCGAACAGGGCGTCTTGCACGTTACATTGCCGTTCACCTCGACCTGCGCACCTGAGGGGATGGTCTCCAGGCTAACCCAATGTTGGCTCGCAAATGCTTGCGTGCTGCCGATGGCCAGAGCAAGGCCGCAAATCGCTCTTAAACTGATCGGTGATGGGAGAGGCATAAACGGCTTCCTCACCGCCTTCGATCTCCACGAGGTTATTTCGGAATCGACTGGCGGGAGGGAGTTTAACACCGGCCGACAACGCAAGCAAGGGATCGGAAGCCCCTCCCAGCCCTCCCCTCCGGTGCACCTTCCCGTCTGAGCGAACCGCAGCAGCGTCGCTCCCCGTCGTCTGCCTTCGTTCCCCCAACCACTCTCCTTTCGCCTCTTCTCTTGCGGGCACGGCAGGCGGGCGAATACTCCTGCGCCCTGCCGACGCGGGCTCTGACTCGGCTGCGCCGCCCTCCGGGTGTCGGCCTCTCCGGAAAAATCAAGCGATAAGACGAGATTTTTCCGGCCTCGTCCGCCAAGTCAGCGGCGGGAGCAGGCGCCCCCTGCTGGTTCGTGACCCGCAAGATGCGAGGCGAAAGGAGACAAATGATGTCCGAGGAAATCACAACCCGGCAGTCAGTCGAGGAAGGAAACGGTGCTCGTCCCGTTGACGGGCAAGGTGCCACAGGCGGCGCGCGCTTGGGCGCTGAGAGAAAGGCACCCGCCTCGTGGGCGGCCCTGTTGAATGACGCCGTCACCCAGCCCGGTTACATTCACGAGGCTTACACCCGTTTTCACTCATTTTCGTTCGGCAACCAGCTCGCCGCGATGTTTCAATGCGCGGCGCGGCAGCTTCAGCCCGGACCCATTGCTACCGTTCCCAAGTGGAATCAGTTGGGCCGGCGAGTCAAGAAGGGCGAACGGGCGCTCACACTCTGCATGCCGCTCAGCCGAAAGGCAACCAAAACAGTAACCGCCGATGATGGCTCCGAGCAGCAGGAAGAGACCGCTTACACTTTCTACGTCTGGCGCAGCCGCTGTTACCACCAAATGGCAAGAAACGTGCCAAACACATTGAAAACTCAAGGGGAGAATATGTGAGAAAACCGCATAACGCTGTCGTTCGGCGCCGTCGCTGCACTCGCTGTAGGGTATTGACAAGGATTTTCAGTTCTCCTTAGGATGCGTACACAGGTGGCCTCCAATGAGGACACTGAAGGTGGGCATTCGCGAGTTTCGTCAGAAGCTCGCAAGGTACCTGCCAGAGACCGACAAATCTCTTGTCATTACGCGGGACGGCGCCGTCGGCTATTATCTTGCGGCCCGACGAAAGCGCTCAGAAGCGGAGCAGTCCGCACTGAGGCACAGGGCGCCCCGACTCCAAGAGACTCTGGCAGCCGAAGGTCTCACGGAAAATGAGATGATTGCCGACTTCAGACGGTGGCGTGCCGGCGGGCGCCAATGGACCTCCGACGAGGGTTGGTGGTCGACGCTAATCTCCTGACGAGCGCTGGGCTCGGCCGCCGCGTTCGTGAGCAGCTTGCGCGGTACGACAACTCGGCAACCTCTTACAGCCCCGACCGCTATTTTGATGGCGCCCCTCATTATCTGTCTCAGGTTCTCAAAGAGCGTGGCCTCGGAGTGGAAGCCGGCATTGCTATTTCTCGAACAGTAAGTAGGCTTGCGGTGCTGGTGGACCGGCAGTCTTACAGTCAGACAACGTTTTAAGCCAATATCAATGCGACGGCCAGCACGACGGGCCACAAACGAACGCCGCGCCTCTGTGCGACGACCAGTCCGCCGCGACCCGACCTCCGCGGCAGTGTGCTTGCCCGGCGGTTTCGGCATCCTTTTGACCAGAAGTTGGGTCGATGAACTAACATTCGTTGCAGCGAAGTCATAGTGACCATTTTCCCGCCGCAGGATTGCTGGGATTCTCGGGAGAAGGTGCGGGACAGCAATTGCGAGGAGCGGTCACAGTAAATGCTCTAAGCGCAACGAGCACGCTCCGGCGAGGACATCGGCCAACTGAAGCAAGCCTACCGAGCCCCCCGGTGGCGTTCCCCAACTGAATTCCGAGCGTCGGCAAGTAGTGGTATAGGTCCAGACGCCACCACTTGCCGACGTGTTCCTCGGGTGGCAAGAGGTAGACCAACAACGTCCTAGCGACGTCCACGCCGGGACCACACCGGGAAGCCTTGGGCGTTCCGCAACGTCAAAATCTGCTCGCCCTTTCTTACTTCCCGTGCCAGCACGATGTCTGCATTGTTGATCTTCACCTTCGAACCGGTCACATGGATCTGATCACCTTGTGCCAGGGCAAATTGATTTTGCGTCAAGAATGCCGCCGGGCCGAGCCGAATGTCGACGACGGCCTCATTGTCGGTTTTCAGGACCACGTCTGTTCCGATCATGCCCCCTGGGCCGGTGAACTGCTTCACCTCCTGAACCGTACCTTGAACGGTTAGCTCGGTGGCCGGATTGTACGTCGGGAGTGCTCCGCCGGGGCCGCTCCGGCCCTGCGCGAAAGCCGCGACTGAAACAACTCCAGCCGCCAGAACTGCCAACGCTCCAATCTTTGGATACTTGCTCATTGTTTGGTCCTCCGTTCTCGCAAACTACTTGCTATTCATCGGTGCCTTCTGTCGTTCGATCGGATATACCTGCCAGGTCCAGTACGCCACTGCGCGAAGATCTTCATCGGGAAGGTTCATGGCAGGCATGAGCCCCCATTTTTCAAGACCGATCGGAAGGAGCATTGACTTCTCCTTGGACGGGTTCTTGATGAAGTCCACCATATGCGCGATGGCCTTTTCGGTCTCTGCGTTCGTGAAATTGTCGTGATAGTGCTGGGAGATCCCGACCATGGGCGGCGCAATCTTCGGAGGAGGCCCGTAGCTGTGGCACAGCGAGCAACTCTTATCGAAGACTGCCTTGCCCTGGTCAAGCTGCTGATCGGTCTGCCCCTTATCAGCCGCAATTCCGAAAATGATCAGAGTCGGAACAAGCATCAACGGTAACAATCTGCTCTTCATTTTTCGTACCCCCGTTTCTAACCTGCTTCTGAACTCTCCACTCACGCGCTCATTGCAATTCCGTAGGCCGAAGGTTCGGCCGGCCCATAACTGCCTGGAAACGCGGGCATCCTGCGCGTATGAAGGGCTGGCTACGGTGGTCCCGGCCCGCGTCCCATTCCCATGCCTGGTCCCATCCCCGGGCCGCGACCCACGCCCATGCCGAGTATCCCGCCGAGTTGCGCGAGTTTCTGCCACTGTTCGGTCGTCAGCACCTGCCGGATTGCGAACAGCATTCGGCTGTTCGTCTTTTCCACCGCGGCCCGAGCGTCCGCCACCTTGTCGATCTGCGCGAAGACCTGCGCGTCGTTCGGGTGTTCCGCATCCACCAGCGGCTGCAGTTGAGCCTCGTCCTGACTCAGGGTCGTGTGTAGCGCGAAGAGCTGGGGACGGTACTGCTGGAAGACTTCTTCCACTTTCTGCGCCTGTTTATCGCTGAGACCGACTTGCTTGACGATCTCGGAGTTGCGCCACCAGGCTCCCATTCCCCGGCCCGCCGGCGGACCCCGCCGCATTCCCTGCCCAGCCCACGGCGGTCCTGCCTGCGTCTGGGTTGTGCCCGGTGGACCCGAGGCTTGTGCCGGCACGGATTGTGCAGTTGCCCGAACACAAATGAGCAACCCAACGATGAGAAGTGCGGTTCTTGCGCGCATGACCATCACCTCCGGGCAGACCTGGGCGCCTTCCGGGTAGGCTTCGCGGACGGCGCCGGCGGTGGCTGTTCTCCTGCGGCCAGCAGCAACTCTCCGGGCGCCAGGGCGTTGGGGACATCGTCGCTGACGTCTGCCTGAATCTGCATCAGGATCTCGTTTTCACCTATCGTGTGGGCCACCGGATGCGGCGAGCGCCGACGATCGAATCGCAGCAGCACCACCGAGACCACGAGAATCAACGCCACTGTCGCAGCGTAAGCCCAAGGTTGCGCCATCAGCCGCGACCACGCGGGATGCTCCCGCTCGGCCGGTGCCCACCACCGCATCCGGTAGTCCCCGGCAGCCTGGTGGATGGAGTCGCGAAAGCCATCGAGCGCCTGCTTCAACTCCTCACCTTCGTGACGGCACGCCGGACACTGGTCCAGATGCCGTGTGACGTCGCTCCCGGCCTGCCCGAGAATCCACTCGTTCAACTGTTCATCCGTCAGATGGCTGTTCATGATGACACCTGCCATTCCTTCATCTGTTTCCGCACCGTGCCGAGGGCGCGAAACAGATGCGCCTTCACTGTTCCCAGCTTCAAGTCCGTGGCGGCGGCGATCTCCTCCAGGCTCATCTGCTCCACGAAACGAAGCACAAAGACCGATCGCTGCTGCGGCGAAAGCTTTTCGGCTGCCAACCAGACCGCGGCCAGCTTCTCTCTGGCCACCAAAACCTGCTCCGGCGTGGCAGCCTCCGACGGCAGCCTCGCTGCAAACTCGCTCCCGTCGTTGTCGCCCGCGAACAGCCTGCGCCAGAAAGCCGCGCGCCGATTCCGGTGATAATCGTGCGCCAGATTGATGGCGATGCGAACGAGCCAGGTACTGACACTGGCTTCGCCCCGATAGCTCGACCTCGATTGGTACGCTTTCAAGAAGCACTCCTGAGTCAGGTTCTCGGCCGCGCCGGTGTCGCGAACCATGCCAAGAAGCACTCGGTAGATCCTTTGCTGATGACGCCGCACGACGGAGTCAAAATCTTCCAGAACCTCGGAGTTTGCGGCCCGCCGGTCATCGTCATCGATTGCGCCGTCGACGACCTGGATCATGCTCGCCATTTTAGTTCAGGTCTCCAGCCGCTGCTCTCGTCAGTACCGCCACCCGGCGAGCGCCCGACATAAGGCGGAGACTGGCGCTCGCCCCGCTCTAACCCGCCGGCGTCTCCGCCCGAAGGCCGGCGAATCCTTCACTTACTGGCCGGTGGATTGCTGCCCGGCGCGCTGCCGGCCTGAGATCCGGTTGGCGCTGCGGCTCCACTGGTTGCACTGTTGTTCGGATTAAACGGGCAGAATGGACCCGTTCCCGGAGCAACGGGGGCGTTGCGACGCATACCCATCCCGCGCCCAGGGCCCCACGCCGTGTTACTGGTTCCCGCTAGCGCACCTGCCGCTGCCGGACCGGGGCCGAACGCCGCATTTCGACGCATACCCATGCCCCTGCCCATACCCCTGCCGTAGCCCAGCGTGGTGGCGCCGGTCGCGGTCCCCAACGCTGCCTGCCGGTAAGGGCAATTGAATCCGCGGCCCGCGCCGCGTCCACCGGGTCCGCCACCACGCATCGCCGGCCCCTGTCCAGGACCCGCGCCTGCCGGAGGCCCCTGTCCCCATCCGCTCTGTGTCAGGCCGAGACCCATCACCATGGCCAAGGCGAGAAGTCCAAGTTGCTTTTTCATGGTAGTCGCTCCTTCCACTTCGTTCAGCTCATCGGGCGGTTCTTTCGTTTTCTTCCGCTCTCAACCCAGCAGACGAATTCCGGAGGAGAAGGTTTACATGCCGGATGCGCTGAGGCTGCTCTCGTGAGTGAACTCGCAGAGATGGGCCTACGGCAACCTGAAAGCGCCTGGCCGTCAGCACGCGGTCTGGATTGAACTCACTTTTTGGACACCGTCCGCCTGTCCTGTCCAAGCTTTTGGACTTCGGTCAAGACTCGGCTGGGAGGCCGTTCGGATAAGCACCCTTTCCTCAAAGACTTGTGAACGAGCCAGCCCTGGAGGTCAGATTGCGTGTAGTTGAGGCGGACGATCTTGCCGAAGCTCATTTCAGGATCGGACAACGTAAGGAAGGAGTGCGCTACCGTGAACAACCGATCGCTCAGTCACCGTTATGTGCTTCTTGCCTCAATTCTCGGCGTGGGGCTGCTGAGCTGCTCCCCGGCACCGGCGGCTCGACAACATCATCCCAATCAAACCCTGCGCAACCTGCAGACCGCCTACCGTGGCGAGCGCAACGCCCATAATAGGTATCTCGCATTCGCTCAGAAAGCAGACGAGGAGGGGTACCGTGAAGTCGCCGCCTTGTTCCGCGCCGTCGCCAGGGCCGAAGAAGTACACGAATTGAACCATTCTGCCGCCATTCACGGAATGGGCGGGACTGCAGCAAGTGTCATTGAATTTCCGGTGGTGAAGTCCACGCGAGAGAACCTGTTGACGGCGTCGAAGGGCGAGGATTATGAGCAAGAGACCATGTACCCCGCGTTCATTCAACAGGCGGAAGCAGAACACAACCTGAATGCCGCCTACACGTTTGATTTGGCGCGGAAGGCTGAAAGGCAGCATTCGAACCTGTTTGCGAACGCTTTGACTTCATTAGAGAACGGATGGGAAATCAGCCGCACGTACTACGTGTGCACGGTGTGCGGCTACACCGTAGAGGAACCCGTGACCGGCCAGTGCATTTCCTGCGCGAGCCCGCGGGAGAAATATGAAGCAATGAGCTAGCTGCCAGGGGTCACCTGTGCGGCAAGCAGATTTGGACTTGAATAGAACGGAGGGCACCGTGATTCAGCTTCCACCCATCCCTGACTGGAACCGCCTGCATCCGCTGATCATTCATTTTCCGATCGCGCTGTTGTTGGTGGCTCCACTGTTTGTGATCGTGGGGGCGATGCTCGCTCCTCCAAAAGGGAGAGCGTTCCTAACGTCGGCGCTCATCCTGATGGTGATTGGAACGGTTTCGCTGTTTGTGGCCCTGGAAACCGGGGACGCCGCCGGCGAACTGATGAGTCAGCAGGCGCCGGTCGAACATGTGCTAGCGGCACATGAAAAGCTCGCAGAGACAACGTGCATCCTCTTTTCAGCGATAACGGCGGTTTTTGCGCATTTAGTTCTGTTGCCTAGAATGCTAAAGCGGGAACTCAGCCGCGCTCTCAACGCGTCGTTGTTTGCTGCGTTTCTGATTCTCTACGGTACCGGGGTTCTGTTTCTCGTGAACACAGCCCACCAGGGTGGTCGGCTGGTTCATGAGTTTGGCGTTGAGACTCAGGTGACCCTTCCGGACCGCCCGTCCGCCTCGCCGCCAGTTTCTGAAGCTTCCAAACGCCTTATCGCAGATTAGCGGCTCTGTCCTGACAGCCCACAGCGCCACATTCGATCTCGGGCTTAAGTAGAACGGCTCCGAGATAGAACTCAAGCCTCTGGGCTACGGATTCCGAACTTCGTTAGCTTGTAACCGAGATCGCTCCGCGACAACCCTAAGCGCCGGGCTGCCTCTGCCTGAGCGCCGCCGGCGGCGTCTAGCGTCCGCACAATAATTTCTTTCTCCACGCCGGTCAAAAAAGCGCGCAGGTCATCGACAGGCGGAAGCAAATCGATCCATGAACTCGGCCCTCGTTCCGCCGAGTCGCTTCCTACTCCAGATTGCCTGGCCCCGGGCGACACGGGAAAGGCTTCTGCCCGGATCTGTTCACTGTCGGAAAGAATCGAAGCGCGCTCGATCAGATTTCGCAGCTCGCGGACGTTTCCTGGGAAGTCGTAGCGCTGCAGCTTTTCCAAGGCGGCGGCGCTCAGCGTACGTCGTGGCAATTTCAGCTCCAGGGCGACCCGGCTCAGGAAAAGGTCGCAAAGCGCGGCGACGTCCTCGGGCCGCTCGCGCAGGGGCGCAATGGCCACGGGCACTACTGCCAGCCGATAGAACAGGTCTTCGCGAAAGAGTCCTTCACCCACGCGCTGCCGGAGGTCGCGATGCGTAGCCGCCAGGAGCCGCACATCCACCTGGCGAGGTCGAGTTGTTCCGATCCTCACGACCTGCCCGTCGGTCAAAACTCTAAGCAGCTTGGCCTGCGCCGCCGGCGACATCTCGGCCACCTCATCCAGGAACAGGGTTCCCTCGTGCGCCGCTTCGAAAAGCCCTTGGCGGGCCCGATCGGCTCCCGTGAAAGCGCCTTTCTCGTGGCCGAAGAGCTCGCTCTCCAGCAGGGTTTCCGTAAAGGCGGCGCAGTTGACCGGTACGAATGGCTTCAAAGCCCTGGGGCTGCATTTGTGAATGGCCCGCGCGACGAGCTCCTTGCCCGTGCCCGTTTCACCCGTGATCAGGACCGTCGCAATGGTCGGCGCAACACGTCCGATGACCTCCCGCACTCTCCGCATGGGCGCGCTCTCACCTAGTATTTCAGACGAACCCTCGAGACGATTGACCGCTCCTTTCAACAGGTCGTTTTCGCGCAGCAATCTCGTGCGTTCCGCCGCACGCCGTGCCGTGGCCACGACCACCTCGGGCTGAAACGGCTTAGTGATGAAATCGAAGGCGCCTTGACGCATGCTTTCCACGGCCAGCTCCACCGTGGCGAAGGCGGTGATGAGGACGACCGAGACGGCAGGATCAGCCTCGTGGGCCACCGCCAGAACTTCAAGCCCCTCGCCGTCAGGCATTTTCTGGTCCGTGAGGACTACATCGAAGTCATCGCTCAACAGCATGCGGCGCGCCTCGGCGACACCGGCGCACTCGGTCACCCTGTGCTGGTCCTTGCGAAGGTTCAATGCCAGAACCCGGCGCATGTGCTGTTCGTCGTCAACAACTAAGATCCTGGCCATGGCCTCAGCCTCCGCAGCGGGTCAAGTTGGAATCCGGCGCCGTTGTGGGCAAGGTGAGCGAGAAGCACACCCGGCCGCGCTCATTGAGCGAGAGTATAAGGTCGCCTCCGTGTGCACGGGCGATGTTGCGGGCAATGGCCAGACCGAGGCCGGTTCCGCCCGCCTTGGTCGTGAAGAAAGGCTCAAACATACGGCTCACCACCTCGGAGGGGACCGGCCCGGCCGCATCCTCCACGTCGATCTGAACGGCCCCGTCGAAAGCGGGAACGGCCCGCAGGATCACCTGGTCTGCCGGCGCCGACGCCTCAATCGCGTTCATGACCAGATTGATCAGCGCCTGCTGGATCTGACCGGCATCGACGTAGGCCCTCTGGTCGTCGCCAAATTCGGTAACAATACTGACGCCCCGCTCATTAGACCGCGGGCGGCAGACGTCCGCAACGTAGCCCATTACCTCGTCCAACGACGACGAAACTCTTTCCAGGACGCGGGGCCGAGCGTAGGCCAGAAAATCGGTTGTCAACTTTTCCAGACGGCCTGCCTCCTTGGCCGCGATATCGAACATCTCCTCGCGCTCAGATCCTTGGGTACCCGCCGCCCTCGCCGTTGAAAGAGCGCTGCCGATAATGGCGACCGGATTTCGGATCTCGTGGGCGATAGCACTCGACAGGCGACCGACGGCGGCCAGCTTTTCCTCTCGCAGCAGGCGCTCTCGGGCCTGCTGGAGGTCGCGCAAGCTCTGCGAAAGGCTCGATTCCTTGGCGTTCAGCTGATGGACCAGCAGCCAGACCAGGATACCCACCAGCGTGTAGATGAGCGAGACGGTTCCTGCCTCGAAGTACTCACCAACAGGTACGCCCGGCCCCACGTCGACATAGTGCCACACCCAGAACAGGTTTATGAAATCTGCGGCGGCAACCACGGCCAGAGTGGGTAGAAGCGACAGCCGAAAGGCGGACTCGAGGACGGGGACGACCATGAGAATGAAGTACTGGGTGTCCTGACGACCGCTCAGCTCCGCTAACGCCAGAGCCAGCCCGAAGTTCATCGCGACCGAGAACCCCGTCAGCAGAAGAATCCTGGTTGATGCGAGCGGCTCGGCGCTCGCCTGCAGCCAGGCTAGCTCCAGTGCCTCAACTACAAATGCGGCAGCGAGGATTGCGATCAGGGCTTTTGAGGGGTTCCCGAAGTAGGATGAAAACAAGGCATGAATCAGAAGCAGAATCGCCAGGACGAAGAGATTGAGAATGACAAAGAGCGACTCCTCTTGTCGGAAAGAAGCCGAATCAGAATTCAGGACCGTCGAGGCGAAATGGCGTTTTCTTGAACTGCTCATACGGATCCTCAGCCGCGCTAATCTCTTAAATGAGCGCAGCTTTATCCATGTAACTGTTCTGCCAGCGTTACCTGCACCGCGGTGGGCGTGGTTGCTGAACTCTCGCCTCGATTGGCACTATCAGATGTCTCTGCTGCAGCAGCTCTGAGCTTTCGTTCGCCCAACTCGCTTTTGAGAATATCCACCAATGCGAGCGTCACGGATAGAACTGCGGGACCTACCAGTAACCCAATCAGGCCGAAGGCTTTGACTCCGCCCAGGATTGCAAAGAACAGGTAAGTGGCGTTCACCTTAGCGCGTTGTCCCACAAGGTACGGTCGCAGGACGTTGTCAACTGGATGGACGATGGCCGTCCCCCACGCCACGAGAATGAGGGCCTTCAGCCAGTGTCCGCCCGCCAAGAGGATAAGGGCAGCCGGGATCCACACTCCGCCGGTGCCGACCACGGGGATCAACGACAGGAAACCGGTCACGACACCCCAGAGGACGGGCGAAGGCAGTTCCAAGAACCAGAAGGCCAGGCCGGTCAGAAACCCCTGCAGCAGACTGATGGCTACGATTCCGTAGGCGCTAGCGACGACCATGTCATGCACGTCGGTGAAGAGGCGCGCCACGTGCTTGGCCGACAAAGGCATGATTGAGGCAGCACGATCCCGCCAGGACGCTCCTTCTCGAAAAAGGAAGAATAGCGTAATCGCCGAAACCAGCACTCCGATCAGTACGCCTGTGAGGCCGCCAAGCAGAGCTGCGGCCTGGCGTAACATCCAACTGCTTCCCTCGTTGAGGCTCTGCCGAAGCGCACTGTGGAGATCAAGGCTCGTGAAGCCGAGGTCGTGAAGGACCGAGGTGATCCCGTTTGTGGCAAGGCCAAGCCATCTCCCTTGTGGCCCTGTTCCGCTTACCGCCGAGTACAAGTCACTCAGTTCGCGCGTGATCGCCCTCCCCAGCGCGATCATCGGCACGATCATGACGAGAAAGACGAGAAATGTGGACAGCAAGGCGGCTGCATTTGGGTTGCGAATACGCTTCTGGATCGAGGCGTGAACCGGATAGAACACTAAGGCGAGAGCCAGTGCGAAGAGGATTGGTTTCAGGAACGGGCGCATGATGACGACGACCAGGCAAAGCGTCGCGGCCGTTACCGAGATCAGAAACGCCAGCGATGTTCGTTTCGCGCTCAAGGTGCTCCAAGTTGCTTCCTCAAAGTCAGTTTGCGGCGACCAGAAGTACTAGCCGACACTTCCCCTTGACGCTACCCGGTTCCTCACGACCGGGCCGTGAGGGTGATCACAGGTTCGAGTGAAGCCCAACCGGCCAAAATCGCTGACGCCACGGACGTGACCCTAAAAGCGGATGCGTCATATCGGCCGAATATCAGCCCTTGTCACGGCGAGATAGAAGCTCAGTGTAGTCTTCTTCGAGCTCGTATGGCTCAGGCAGACGACCGCCCTTGGCATTGGGTACGGTATCCTGTTCGCTCGCCGCTGCAGAGTCGGGGCGAATCCACGGTTCATCCGGTTGGGTCCTGCATTCTGTCCTGCACGATAGAGCTGTAGCACGGGGTCCAACGCAGTCCCTGATGCGGGAGCGACTGTTTCGAAAGATCGTTCCGTACAGTGCGGCTCGCACCCACCTTTCGATCATTGCCGAATCCATGAGTTTACGCTCCTTCAGGATACTGCAATAAGCCGCCGACCCTGAGACTCCACTCCTACGGCGGCAATCCATCTGCCAAACGGTCCGGATTCAGTTAGCCCAATCAACGGCTGTCACAGACTGATCACTATCGACTTCGATTTCCAGGTCCAGGCGCTTGTCCTTCATGATTGTCGAGCTCCTTCATCACCGCGGGCAGACAAACTGCGTGCAAGCGTTTGGACAAATCGGGACGGGCCATGTCCAAGAGTTTTGACAGACTGTGCAAACTTCCGGAAAGGCTATGTGCAAGTTGCTGTGCTCCATATCATTTATACGAGGCGGGCAGAAAGGAATCGAACATGCTCCGACCCAAGTCGACGGTGCGAAGGATTGCGCCTACTACGCCTGCCTCACTTGCGAGGCTGAAGGCGCGGTTACGCCACAAATAGGAGGATTCACAAAACCATGAACAACGGGCAACGTACTGGATTTCTGGTGGCTCTGGCACTTTTGGTCGCGGCCTGCTTTACGACCTTGCCCGCTTCCAGAGCTGCCGACATGCCGGTCGACGACTCCGAAGAAGTGTCGCAGCTTCTCGCGGACGTCAAGACGGAGGCCTACCAACTGGAGAGAGATGCCGAGGACCTCAGCGCGTGGGCGCGGTCAAAGAACATGAGCTGGGAGAGCCACACTGCCAAGGTGAACCTCATCCGGGAGCACGTTAACAAGGCGGGTGAACTCCTCACTGAGCTGAACAACGCCCGCGACGAAGGCTCGCCGTGGCAGCAGAAGGCGATCGACGAGATCTATCCCGCGTTGAAGTCGCTCGCCGACAACACGCAGACCGTCATGAATCTGCTCGGCGAACGCAAGCACCTCATTCGGATGAAGCCGGAGTATCGGGAATACGCCACGACAAACCACACTCTGGCGCGCGAATTGAGAGTGCTGGTCACTGACTACATCGATTATGGGAAACACAATGCGGAGTTTCAGCGTCTTCAGCAGAAGCTTCAGGTCGTGAAAGATTAGCTGCCCGTACTCCTCTGCATGAAACGCAGAAGCCAACGGTTTGAGACGAGCGCAGCAGGAGCACAGGGAGATTTTCACATGAACCTTAGAGTGATTGTTCGAGTTCTAGGGATCGTGGCCGTTCTGCTTGCTGGTATCGGTGTCAGCCTCGCCGACGAGGTGGTCATCACCTATCAGGCAAAGCTTGGAAGTGGTCCTGAGCTGCAACCCGGGACCTACCGGGTTGAGATCGTCAAGAATCAAGACCTTTCCGAGGCGGCCTTCTACCGGGGCGACGAGTTGATCGCCCAGGTTTCCGTAGCCATCGTCGTGGAATCTCAGAAGTCACGCCACACGGAGGTCCATTTCGAGAACCTGGATAACGGACGCGTGATCAACCAGATCCGGGTTGCCGGTTGGAAAGAGACGCTGGTCTTTCGTGAACCAACACCAGCGTCACAGGTTGACTGACCATAGCGAGGGCAAACGGGGCAGTGCCGGACGGCACTCCCCGTGGGCCATCTACCCCAACATGACGGTCAGCCGCACGCTGGTTCTTCGCGACCCGCGAGGTGAAGTGCGCCTCGGCCGACAGGCTGATGGACGTGGCTCCAGGGCTCCTCTCGGCGGGTTGCTTTCTATGCGATTCGCGGGAGCTCATTCCGATTCTCGGTCAGTCACGATGGCTGTCCTGCACCTGATGTTTTTGGCCGGCGCTCGAGAATCCGGGGCAGTGATTCTCGTCAGCCTCATCGTTCTGGGCATGGTTTCGCTGGACCTTGGGGTATTCCAGCGTCGTGCTCACATTCCCACTCGCCGCGAAGCGCTGGCCTGGTACGGTGCATGGCTGGGCCTAGCGCTCCTTTTCAACCTCGGCGTCTGGGCATGGCGAGGCCCGAAGGCGGCCTGGCAATTCTCTGCAGGGTATCTCCTAGAGCTATCTCTCTCCGCTGACAATCTCGTCGTTTTCGCCCTGATATTCGCCGCCGTGGCCGTACCCGTTCGCTATCAACATCGAGTCTTGTTCTGGGGAATCCTGGGAGCTCTGGTGACCCGCGCCGCGTTCATCCTGACCGGCGTCGAACTCGTATCACTATCCCGCTGGATTCTGAGCTTGTTCGGAATGTTTCTCGTGATCACCGGCGCCAGACTGTTCTGGCAAAGGACCCAATTGGAGTCTCGGCGCCGGCGCCTGCTGGCGGGAATCCGGCGGATCCTCCCGGTTGATCCCGATGACCATGGGGACGCGTTCTTCCTTCGCAGAAGCGGTCGCGTTTTAGCCACGCCCTTGTTTCTGGCCCTTCTGATGATCGAGGTCACGGACGTGTTATTCGCTCTGGACTCTGTTCCCGCCGTGTTCGCTGTCACCCAGGACCCCTTCATCATTTACACGTCCAACATCGCTGCAGTGCTGGGATTGCGCGCTCTGTATTTTGTGCTGGTGGAGGGGATGAGGAGGGTTCGCTATCTGCGCACGGGCCTGGCAGTTATATTGGTCTTTCTAGGCAGTAAATTGATCATCGCGCCGGTCGTGGAGCTTCCGATCCTGCTTGCGCCAGCCGCCATCGGTGCGATACTCCTCACCGCAGTCGTGGCTTCGCTGCTGGCTGAGAAGTCCCATCCCGCGCTCCTGAATCTACCAGGTTTCCCTGCCGCCCAATCACCGGTGATCCCACAGGCCCAATCCTATGATGCAGAGTCACCCTGTGCGCGCTCGACGCGGCATTGACTTGCCCACGATTCTGGACGAATCCGCTCGGTCAGCGCCGAATACCGAGCCTGGCGAAGACGGACTCCGCGACACTCCTAATTAAGAACGTCTCTGTCGCAACAGGGGCCCGCCTAGCTCATGACAGTTTCATCCTCTTACTCTTTGGGTCACCCTGCCGAGCGTCCAGCGGACCGCTCCGAAATTGGAGGGCGGGCCGCGAGAAATCTCGCTATTGCGCGCAGGCGTTGACGAGATTCCTCGCGGGCTGAGGTGGGAGTTTGTAAAGAAGAGCCTGTCGTCAGACCGCGGGCCTAGGCTGCCTTCAAGCCCGAGTGCTCACTTGAGATTTCCTGTTCTGCCCGGAACCAATCCTCATCGGGCGATCCCAAGGGTGAGCCTCTCTCCTGCCACAAACGATACGCCCGACCTGCGACCTCTTCACGCCGAGCGAGCTCGTCGGTATCTGCTAACTTAGTCGTAATTTCATTGACCTCCATCGATATTTACCTCCTTGGCGGTTTCAGAATTCGAGCGTTCCAGTTCTCCTGCAGTATCAGCTTCGTCCGCGCCTCAGGCGGGTCACGAGCCCGGATGAGCCCGCACGATCAGAACTGAACAGGGAGCATGGCGAGCCACAGACTCTGCCACACTCCCCAGCATGAATCTTGAGAAGCCCTTCCGTCCGTGCGACCCGAGCACGATCAGATCAGCCTGCCACTCTGAGGCGGTGTCCAGGATCCCGGCTCGTATTTCCGCTTCGACCACACGAGTTTTCACCCTGAATCCCCCGGCGCGCAGTGTTTCCGCGGCGTCCTTGACCGCGTGCTGCGCTTCAGCCAGCTGGTCGCGCAGCCTCTCCGTCATCTCGGGGGCGTACCCGGGGGCCATCTGGGGTGGCGTGGAAAACACGAGCGGCTCCACGATCTCGAGAACGAGAACCTCGCTCTGCTCAGGACGCATCTGCTGTGCCACGGTACGAGTGGCCTCCTGCGAGAAGCTGGAGCCATCGATTGCAAGTAGGACCTTCATTGGATGACCTCTCTCAATGCGGTAGAAGCGATCTCAGCTCCTTTGAACGGGTCTCCTGAGTGCCTGGCTCACCGTTCGTCACGGTTCGTGGCCTCTACCGCTGCGGAACACTCTGTTGACGCTGCTCAAGTACCTGCCCTCTCGGTACGCGAGCGGTCGAGCTTAGGAAAGGAGCCAACGCCAGCGCCAAGAGCGAGGCCAGACCCAAGATCCCCAAGGCCAGTCGCACGCCGGAGCCCTCCCTTGGCTTTCCTTTGAGCATGGCCACAATCCACTTCCAATGAAGCAGGAGGTGAAAAGAAAGCGCGGCCATCAGTGCGATGGCGGCCCAGTAATGAATGTTCCCCCATTCATGTCGCGATAGGCCCCACAGAAGGAGAATGGGCCTCTGCAACCCTCCCGGTGCTGCGCCAAAACCCTCCGTGCCCAGCCGACCACTCCCCGGCGGGAGCGTGTACTCGAGCAGAAATCCGGTTACGATCAGCAGCACGGCGCAAACGAAGCCTATGATGTCGATGATCAGATTCAACTTGGGCTGGTTCAGTCGCATGGCGACTGCTCCACAACTGTGTGGGCTATGGAAGAGTCACGCGAGAGGCCGCGCACTGGTCGGCCTGCCTCTCGATGGCGCGCTGGGGCCCACACGCGGCGAATTGTTCGACTCATCGCCACCGTCAGGACATACTCCAAGTCGCGAGCGCTTATGGGCGGCACGATAAAATCGGCAGCGCCGCTATCCTGAGTGTCGAGATATAGCGGCACATTCACAAACCGGGACATGACGATCACCGGCGCAGCGCCGGCGAGCTCGTTCGCGAGGCGAATGGCATCCTTCCACGTGCCGTCAGGCAGCGCGGCATCCGTGAACACCAGATCGATCGGCTTCCGGTTCTCCAGAATCCTCCGCGCCTCGGCGCAGTCGTGCGCATGCCAAATGCGAATTCCCAGCTGGCATAAAGTCTCTTGCAGACTCCGGAAGGCGTCCGGTTCGTCGTGGACCAGTAAGAGCGAGCGCAACACCGCCATTGCCTTGTTCCATCCTTCCAAAACGCAACTGAAACCGTTATCTCAGAGGACTGGTGTTAACCACACGTGACGCTACCGCCTTGGGCGTGTCGGCTGATGTTCGTCTTCCCGCAGCATCCGACTGCGATCCCCATCCCCTTCGCTGCCGGGAGCTCGGCGGCCCCGGGGCGCGTTTCGACTGCGCGCGCCGCGTGACCACCTTCAGGGGGATAGCTCCCGGCCAACATTGAGACTGGCAATCACAGTTCCAAATCGCGGCGGTCCTAAATCGTTAAACTGAGTCCCCTTGGGTTCCCACGGCCTCATTCCTCGTACAAAATCCCGGACGCAGACTATTCTCCGCGTCAAATCATTCTGACAGTCGCACGGCACGGGCGTTCTCTTGCAAGGCGTATTGCTGTCAGGGGTGCAGTGCGACACGCGAGCCCTTGCGTAGGAAGGGAGCTGAGAATCGGAGCGCCGGGTACCACAGGTTCGGGGCAGAGGGTGAGGGGTTGTTCGGCCCCTGTGAGTGTGCCGGAAAACGGCTGATGAAGAAGGGAACCATCGCCGGCATTATCTTCCAGGCCGCGCAGGTGGCGGCCGTCATTCTCACAGGTGGTGTCGCCGGAATCGGTACCTATTACGCGCTGCAGTACGGATTCTATGGCTTGGGCCTCGTGCTCAATCTCCAATTGCTGGGCGTCAGCCGGGACTTCGAGCTTGAGGCCGATCAACTGGGCATCCAGTACGCCTGGAACGCCGGCTACAGCCCGGACGGATTTACCGAGTTCTTTGACAAGATCGCCACCAAGGAAGGCTACATCAATGGGGTGAGCTGGTTCCACACTCATCCTCCCTTTTACGAGCGCATGGCCGACGGCGAACGCGAAATCCGCTTTCTCCCTCGGAAGGACAACTTGATTGTTCAGTCTGCCGGCTTTGTGACCATGAAGGCGGCTCTCACAAAGGTGACTGCGAAGGCCCAGGAAGAGGAAAAGGGCCGCCCCAGCTTGCTGTCTGCGGAGCAGGGATGCGCTGCCCATCAGAAGATCGAATACAAACCTGGCGAACCGATCGAGAACCTATGCTCAGCGGCGTCCATCGAAACCATCGAAGCCGAGCGCTAGCCGCACTCGTCCTGCTTCCCCTTGCCGGACCGGCCGTTGCCCTCGGTGCGGGAGCAGCCCAGGCTCAGCCCGGCGGAGAGGTGTCGCTGTACGTTACCGTCGTTCAAGGAGACAAATTGATCGGCGGCCTCCGGCAGGAAAACTTCCGTCTCTACGAGGACGGACAAACCCGCGACTTTCGAACTCTTACCTTTACTTTGGCGATATCCAATCCTCGGTCCTCAGTCTTGTGAAGCAATTGCCCGAAGGCAACTGGTATGCGTTCTCGACGTTCTCGAGGGATATGACGGTGCAGGTCGACTTCACCAAGCTCTCGGGCAAGATTGTCGACGCCTTTACCAGCTTGGCGTCTCCTCTCTGGAGTGAGATTAACACTTACGACGCGATCTACGACACGCTCGATGCTCTGGGAAGGCTTCCCGGACGCCCAGTGCTGATCGTGATCGGCTCCGGCATTGACACCTTCAGCGGGCGGACTCTCGATGATGTCCGGAAGAAGCTTCAGGCCAGCGACGTCACGGTATACGCTGTGGGAGCGGGTTCCAACCTCCGCGGCCGATATGATCCCTACCTGAGTAGCGGCGCACAGATGAAGCTTCGCCAGACTCAGGCATTCATTCAGATGCTGGCCAACGAAAGCGGCGGTGAAGCTTGGTTCCCCAGATTCGAGGCCGCTTTTCCCGACGTCATGCGTGGGATTCTGCAGGATATCGCTTTCCAGTACCGCCTGGTCTATTCACCTCAAGCCCGATCCGACGGGAAGCTCCACAAGATCAAAGTTGAAGCGTTTCAGATCGTGAACGATAAGCGCCAGCATTTCAAAGTCATGACCCGTGTGGGATGGCGATTCTAAGCGGCTGACGAACACCTTCAGATCGACGAGGCTCTTTCGGGCACGCCACCGCAGCCTCGGCACCCATCAGCCCTGAGCGTCTTTAACCGACCGGGTTCCTCGGATGGACACTGCGAGGCCTCTAGGCAAGGAATAGTCCAGGCACCAGCGTTTACTCGAACAATTGTCAGCGGTGACCCTGCTCAACGGATCGCGACCGCAGTTCGAGTCGTCTTCCTGCTCGCAGGACGGTCACTTGGGTCATCTCGCCCGCAGAAAGCCGCTCGATGGCGGCGCGCAGCCGCGCTGCGAAATCGCTACCTCCGACGGGGACGCCGGCAATCGCCAGGATGATGTCGCCACCCAGCAGCACCGACTCTCCCTCGATCGTGGCTTCGATAGTGCCAGCCTCCAACCCGAGCTTCGCCGCGGGTGAGCCCGCTGCCACGCGCTCCACCAGGATCCCTTCAGGCTGCGGGAGGTTAAAAGCAGCAGCGAGTTCGTCGTGAAGCTGGTAACCCTCGAACCCGCTCCAGAACGGTGTTCCGACCAGGAGCAGTCTCCGCGCGGTGTTCGAGGACACCACAAAGTTCAGGCCTTTCGCGCCTTCCGCCTCCCCGAATCCGAAGCTGACGATTCCGACCGCCTCGCCTGCCAGATTGAACAGGGGTGCGCCGGAGTCGCCCTCGTTGATAGCGGCGTCGGTCTGCAGTAGTTCTTCTTCACCGGTGGAAAGATCTCCGAAAACCCGGTGCGGATTACGAACTCCACTGACATGTCCGTATCCGAGCGTCTGGCTGATACCCAGAGGAGCTCCCACCACAAACACTTCGTCGCCCACTTCCATCCGGTCGGAATCACCCAAGCGGGCCACGCTGGCGCCCGCGGGAACGCGGTCCAGCTGTAGCAGGGCCACGTCAGCTGTCGGTTCGGAGGCGATCACGCGGGCCCGCACCGGCTCGCAACGCGGAAACACAACCGTGATCCTCTCCGCCACCTGAACCAGGTGAGCTGCGGTCATCAGCTTCCCGTCGCTTGAAACCAGGAAACCGGAGCCTGTGTACTCCTGAGAGTCCCTGGCCGGACCACCGCGCACCGCCAGTTCGCTCTCCTCGGTTTGCACTACGGCCACCGAGTGGGCCACACGCTTGAAAGTCTCCCGCAGCGTTTGCCCGCCAAACGACGGCGATGCCGCAGCGACGAGCGTAATGGCCGCGGTGACGCACCGCACGTGAAACAACCTTGACATCGCATGACCCTCAGGGACCTCGGTCCCAAGTCGATCAGTTTATGACCCGCCACTAGCCTTCCAGTGACGAAGGCCCGTGCACCCTACTGCGTCTTAGTTTAGAGAAACCATTATCGTTGGCAAAGCGCGGATATTTTTGGAGCCGCTCTGCTCTATTCCTTGAAACCGGCGAACGGATCGCCCCAGAGCGCTCGTGCTTCCTGATGTTCTGCCGGTGGGCTGCGCGTGCCCTCACCAGCCCACCCCAAGCTGCCATCGCTGCCTCGCGTGCCTTTCGAGTTCTCCCTGGGTGCTGGGCCAGTGGCGCGGGTGGAGTGGCGAGCTGTTCTCCAAGAGTTTCGACGGTAAGAGCCGCCGTTTCCGGGATGTCTTGTTCTCTTGCTGTCTGGTCCAAACCACTCGCTCGGTCACCCCCTTTCCACCTTTGCTTCTTGCGGGCACGGCGAGCTGGAAAAACCGCCTGCGCGCGGGCGGTTCCGCGGGCTTCTGCTTCGGCTCCGCCGTCCTCCGGTTTTGGTCCCTCCGTTCCGGTCCCTCCAAAAAAGCAGCCCTTGACCTTGCGAGCAGGCTACCACTCGCCCTCGGGTGCCCCGCAAGAAGCGGCGGCAGAAAGGGAGATAAGAACATGACCGAGGAAATCAATATCCGTCAGACAGCAGAAGAGCCAACCGACACGGCCGCTGCAGGCCGGACGTCCTTCACAGGAGAGGCGCGCAGGAGCGCTGAGAGAAAACCGATGGTCTCCTGGGCAGCTTTGCTGCAGGAAGCTGTCACCAAGCCCGGTTTCATCCATGAGGCTTACACCCGGTTCCATTCGTATTCAGTTGGCAATCAGATGCTAGCCCTTTTTCAGTGCTTTGCCAGAGGCTTGCAACCTGGTCCACTGGCGACGTGGCCGAAGTGGAAGGAATTAGGCCGGCACGTGAAGAAGGGCGAGAAGGCCTTGACCCTGTGTATGCCCCTGACCTGTAAGCGAACCAAGACCATCAAGGGGGAAGACGGTACTGAGCAGGAGGAGCAATTCGCGTTCACCCATTTCACCCTGCGACCTCTCTGGTTCACCTTGGCCCAAACGGAGGGCAAAGATTACGAACCGGCGAGCCTTCCCGAGTGGAGCGAACAGATCGCGCTTTCGACGCTGAAGATCGAGCGTGAAGAATTCGAATCAATGGATGGCAACACCCAGGGATATGCGAGGCGAGGCCGGAAGATCGCGGTCAGTCCCGTTGCTGCCCTCCCCCAGAAGACCCTGTTCCACGAAATTGCCCATGCACTGCTTCATTGTGACCAGGACGACATGTCTGACACCGATCAGACGCCGCGCACGGTGGCGGAAGTGGAGGCCGAGGCGGTAGCCCTACTCTGCTGCGAATCGCTGGGCTTGCCAGGTGCACAGTTCGGGCGCGGTTATATCCAGTCCTGGGAACAAGGCCAGGCGATCAGCGAGCGGTCCGCCCAGCGCATCTTTCACGCTGCTGACCAGATCCTCCGTGCGGGGCGCCCGGCTGTAGCCCCGCCGGAAAAAAACGAGTAAAGCGTCAGCATCAACATGTCACGCGAGACCCGAGGCTCCAGAGAGGATTTCAACCCCCTGGGGTCTTGGGCCGGTGACGTGTTGGCGCATTGGTTCAAGTTGAAGACGAAGGACCTCCTGTTGGAGGGCTCTCTCGACACCCGCTTGACGTGATATAGCGCCTTCCAGGATCAAAATCCTTGAGATCAGGGTTTCTTTGTCGTCGCGACGCAAGCGGGAGGCCTTTGCCAGCAGGCGCTTTCGGTCTTGTGGCGCGAGATCCTGCAGAACAGCCTCCAGTGCTGATGCCGGTCGGCCGGGCACCGTACGTCGCCGCTGGTGTCGATAGGCTTCGCTTCGCTGGATAGTGGACAACGAAATCCTGACGCCCGATTGGGCCAGGATGGCCTGCTGAATGCGCGCCAGCGTTGTCGGCTGATTCTGTTTCAGCAAGTTCTCCAATGCGGCAGAGATGCGTGAATCCGTTTCCGCATTTCTACTTTCCCACAATGGCCGAAGCCACTCCGGGGTCTTCCTTTTGCGACTCAGGGTCTGAGCTGCCATGGCTCCCTCCGTGGTCAACAGAAATCACCTGGTTCCGATCCGCGTTAGCGATCTCGATTAAATCCATCTCCGTCAGCATCAGATCGCAGTCGGCTTGCAGTTGTTTCATCTGCCGCTGCTCGGCGGGCAATCTCTCTTTGATTGCCCACTGTTCCTGCTGTCCGGCCCATGCCTTCTTACGTTCGATCTGGTAACGCTTGGCCGGATCGGGCGCATTGCCGGCGCAACCGATGCAGGCGAACTTGGCCGGACAGAAGTTTGAGATCACGCAGGTGCCTCCAATGACCTCGGTCAAGGCGCCGATTTTTCCTTCCGCCTCCCGCAACATCCGCCCGATCTCGTCTGGGCTTCTCAGGGCCTCCGCCGCCACATCGATTCGATCCACAAAGATCATCTCCGCGGCATCCATCACCTGCGTCCGGGTTGGCTGTGAGTAATAGCGCGTCACTGAGGGATCACGCTGATGAAGAAGAGCGGCCAGAACTTCAATAGGGACCTTCAGAGTTGCCATCTCCGTCGCGAATGCATGTCTCAAAAGATGTGAGGTAAGGTGAATTCCCGTCCCGTCGGCAGCAGTGATACATCCGTGAAGCAAAAAGCGCAACGCATCATTCAAGTCGCCGTGCGCCAGGCCGCGTTCCTTCCATTGCAGGACGTAGCGATCGGGCCGCGCCTTTTGGGGCTCGAGGGGGACAATGGGCAACTTTTTCGCCTGGCAACACGCACGCTGGAACATAAGCACCTCCATCAGCAGATCCTTCGTCTTGTTGTCGATAAAATAGTCCGCGCGTTGCTTACGCCCTTTGGGAACCATCCTGAGCAGCCATCGCGTCTCTGCCTTGGGACCAACGTTGACGAGCTGTTTCATACATTCGGGGTTTTGGGCGATCTGTTGTACTTCGCCGAGTCGCGCACCCGTTTTTGTCTGGACTTCGACAAGAAGGTCCCCAAAGAAGCACGACGCCAGAATGCTAGTGACCGGAAGAAACAACATCTCGTGATTGCGCTGGAGCCAGGTCAAATCCCGGGCGTTCGGAGAAGATGCGGAGCCCGTCAGGCCTCTCGAGACCCAGGGGCCTGAGCGGGCATATCCCCAGCGGCGGTTAAAGGCACGCTGCATCTGGGCGATGGTGGGATCGGCCGCCGCGGTGAACATGTGATTCTGATAAAACTCCAGGAACCAAAACGGCTCAGCGTCGATGCCCGGTTCGAGGCTGTCGATACCCTGAAACTCCACTTCGTAGGCACAGTTTTCAGGCGCGGTCCGAATCTCGCGCCGGTCTCGGGCTCGCTTCGACGTGGAATCTCGTGCCGGCCAGAAATTCCACACCTGATCGAAAATCGACTTACTATCCCACAGGCGCAAACGGATGCGCTGTTTCACCTGCCGGCCGGTTCCGGTCGTCGTGCATTCGTCATAACTAAAGGAATGGGGCAACGGCAGCCCCTTCAGGGTCACGTGGCGAATGGCCTCGTCAGTGGCTTGCTTGATCCGCATGGCCTGATTCAATCTCAAGCTGGCGATGTGCCTGATCTGGTGAAAGCGTGAGTGGATGACATCGGTTTTGGCCTTCACTCTTGCTCGCTGGCCTTCGCGCACTGACTTCCAGAGGGACACGTCCTGGAGCTTGTGGCGGTCCATGATGGGACGAATGAAGAACGGTGCCATTCGGCTGGCGTCCTCGGCGGAAAGCTTGGCAGCGTATTCCTGGAAAGTGTGGCTTACTTGGTTCCACAGCTTCAGCGTTCGAACGCGATAGTGATCGGTGAACCCTTGCCCAATCTCGCGCCGGTACAGTCGCGTAAACAAATCGTAGGGGTCCACGGCGGCGACTTCAGGTATAGAGGTTTCCAACATCAGACGACGCATGCTGCTGGCGAAACCGGTGATACAGCCGTAGAAAGACCTCTCAGGCCCGTCGGCTTCGATCAGGGCCACGAGAGTTACGGTGTCTCGTATCGACCGGTCGCGGACCTGGGCCAGGTAGGCCAGAATCTTGCCACTGGGAACCGGCCACCGGCCGGGGTGGAGGGGATCCAGACACGTACGGGGGGCGCTGGCGACTGCCGGCGAGACGATCTTAACCAAGTAATCCAGGTTCTGCTGTTGTGAGGCCCGGGTCTGCAGAACGAAGGGAGAGGTATCCAATCGCCGGTGCCAAGCCATGACTCCCGGTTGTACCGCCCGGTAACTCACACCTAACAGGGAGGACGTCCGCGCGATTGTCGGGCTGCCGCCTTCCCGCCAAATCGCTTCACAGAGCGCCACCATTAGTTTCGTTGGAACCGCCTTGCACTTCGGCCATTCCGGACCGATCTTATCGAGGAGGCGTGCCCGGGCTTGCTGTGACGTCATCATTATCCTCTCCTAGCAGAAAAGCGAGGTCACGTCCTGCTTGCAGTTGGGAGGCCGGCGCCGCTGCGGACGAAACGGAATTGAGATACTTCCGCTCTCGCTGTTCCATCTGGCGGTGAATGTTGCTCAATTGAGCGCAAAAACGCTCACGCCTTTGCAGGTGCTCGTACACTCGCATGGTCTGTTCTCCGGAGCGCCAGCCCATGTACTGCACCAACTCGGACTTACGACGCTGCAATTCACCCTCGTCGTGGCACTGAGCCTCGATGTTTCTCAGGGCGTTGGTGACAAACCAATGCCGAGCGGCGTGCGGATCGGCATCGATTCCCGCCTTCCGGAGAGCTGGCCGCCAGTAGTGGTCCCGGAACAACTGGGCCGACATAGCCGTTCCTCGGCGGGTGAGGAAAATCGGGACTCTCTGGAGCTGCTGCGGATCGCTCTTCAGCAGCGCTTCCAGTTGACCGATGGACTCAATCTTTGGAGTGATCGTCGGCGTAACAGCCCGCCACTCGTTGAAGTACATGCGATACATCTTCGCGGTCGGTGCAGAGACCATCAGAAACTTCGTTCGCCGGCCGCGGCTGCCTTTATCCGCGGAAGCGAACCGGGTCATGAATCGGCTCACCGACCAATCTGCGGCCGACAAGCTGCAGACCTCCGAAATCCTAGCCCCGGATTCAAACAGAGTTCGGACGATGCAGAGTTCCCGGAGCTTCCATCCGAAATCTTTCCCGGCAGCATAGATAAGGTTGGGGAAATCAGGGTCGTCGATCGTCTGGGGCACCCATTCGTCGCGGATGGAGCGGAAGTAGTTTTGTGAAAACCGGAGCCGGTCAAACGGCGGGTCAACTCCGCTAACGGCCGGCATTGGAAAGCGGCCTTCCGCCGAACGCACCGCTTCGCGATAGGCGCGGCGAACTCTCTCCTGGATCGCCGCAGCCTCTTCCTGCACCAATGGGTTCGAGTGCAGATAAAGACCATGTGCGATAAGCACTTCGTAGAAGCGCTTCAGCGCGGCCAGCAGGGTGCGCACGTTGACGCGGGTTCTGCTCCCACGCTCTATATGGGTGATCATGAGCCCAGCCGTGTCCGGGCGTACGATCACCTTGCAATCGGCACCAACGGTCAGGTACTCGCGGATGAGATGGCGCACCTGCGCGGGAGGAGCAAGCAGCTGCCACTGGCTTCGAAGACTGACCGGATCGGTTGAGGCCCAATTGGCAAGGACCAGGACCTCCCGCACGTAAACGCGAATAGACGCCGGCGACAAGGAATGTTGTAGCTCCCTGGCAAAGAGGCTTAACGGCACATCGGGAACGCCTGTCCCTCCTATGACCATGTAAGGCCATGCGTTGTCACCGCCGGGGATGAGTCGGTAACCTTGGGCCACAGGGGCCCCCTTCCCGGCACGCGCCGCCGGTCGGGTTCAAGCTCGGCTCCAGTCGCCCTCCGGGCTCCTTACGCCGAGCTCGAACCCGACCGAGAGAACAGCGCACCCATTCCACCTTCTGACTGCTATCGCGCAGGTTGGGACTATATGACAAATCCACATACACCGGGCCATTCATGACAGCAACTTAGCCCCGGCTGTCCCTACATGCGTTATCAGTATGGTTTGTGCTGGCTCAAACGGAAGGTGCTGACTACCATCCCCCGGCCATCCCTGAGTGGAACGAGCAGAGGGCGCTAACCACACTCAACATTCACCGTGAAGCTTTCGAGGACCTCGACGGCAACGTCCAGGGTTACGCCAAGCGAGGCCGCAAGATCGCCGTCAGTACCCTTGCCTTTAATCCGTTTCGCACCCTGGCGCACGAGTTGGCTCACGTACTGTTGGGCCACACTGGAGACGGCGACCTCTCCGATTCCGAAGCCACGCCGCGTGATATCCGCGAGGTAGAAGCCGAGGCAGTGGCCCTACTTTGCTGCGAATCGCTGGGCCTGCCCGGGGCCGAGTACAGCCGAGGCTATATCCAGAGTTGGGGCCGCGGCCAGACCATCACCGACCGCTCCGCGCAGCGCATCTTCCACGCGGCCGACCAGATTCTCCGCGCCGGCCGTCCCGCCGTAACTGACACCCATGAGGCAAATTAACCATGACCATTGGCGAGCGGGTAGACCGCGAGTTTCCGCAGCGCTGTTTGATTTGCGACCAGATCATCAGCGTCCGCTATGACTGGCCGGTCTGCCCGGCTTGCCGGTTTGACCAGACCAGCCCGGAGGCCTACACCATCCGCCGGGCGCGCGGATGGCTATGGCGTTCCGGCATTGCGCCGTTTTCCGATCCTTCAACTCAAAACCGAAAGGAGAAAACATGAGCACTACCGATGTAGCCCGGGAATCACGCAAGAATGGCGATGCAGCGCTTGTCCAGGAGATTGCCCTGGACAAAATCGCCGAGTCCAAGACCAATCCACGCAAGCGCTTTGACCCGGAGAAGCTCAAAGAGCTTTCAGAGATGTCAGGCAGCAGGGCGTCCTGCAGCCGATCCACATTCGACGGATGATGGGCTGCTCAGGTCCCTGAGATCATGCACCTCGGCTTGCGCGCTGAATTGGTGGTCCTCTCCGGCTGCGACACCGCCGTGGGCGATTTGGAAGGCGAGGAGGGTGTCGCCAACTTGGCTCGGGCCTTTCTCGTCGCCGGTGCCCGGTCGGTCGTGGCCAGCTTATGGGCGACCAGTGACATCTACGCTCAGAACTTGATGCAGCATTTTTACGGTCAGGTCGCGCAGGGACAAAGTCCAGCACGAGCGCTCCGGCAAGCAAAGCTCGACTTGATCGAGGAATTCGGATCTCAGGCAACTAATCTTCTCTGGGCAGGCTTCACGGTAGCCGGTGACGGCGCCGGATGGCAGACGTCAGGTTTACGAGCCTCTCAATTGACGACCAATTGAACCGTGGTGCTGTGGTTTAGAGCTTCGCCCGAGGCAGTCGTCGACGTGGCGGTCACCGTAAGGGTGTAATTACCTGCGGGCGTGCCGCCAGTCGGCGTGTGAATTGAAACTGTACTGCTGCTTCCGCATGCTCCAACCAGTACGGCTAACAGCAGGAGAACAAGGCCCCTGAAGGCCCAACCGCGAATGGTCGCCCTCCCTCTCGCCGCAAAACCAGCCAGGGCAAACGCCAGCAGGGCCAGCAAAACCCGTACCGGAACGGAAGTGGGAAGCAACAGCGGACGCGGAAGCAGAAGTTCGCGGTCTGAAGTGCCAATTATCGACGAAGGGGCGACGGTCATAACCGTCAACTTAGTCGCCACACCGTCCAACCCGTCAGGCGTTACGGAGTTCGGTGTGAGCGAGCACGTGATAGTCTGCTGTGGCGCGCTGCAGGCTACGTTCACTGCCTGTTTGAACCCCAGTCCCGGCCGAATCACGAGGTCGTAAGAAACGGTTCCTCCAGGAATGACGGACTCGGTCAAAGCGGAACTCCCGATCGAGAAGTCCTGAACCCCGACAATAGCAGTGGACGTGTCTGCTTTTGAGTGGGGCCCCTCCTGATTGCCGGTGAGGTCGCGGGCCTGGCTATAGAACGCATAGGTATGCCCCAGCTTCCCGCGGTAAGTCG